>Ga0233429_1000117_pt1 | contig 150399 bp, 117 predicted proteins | sample SI_118_April2016_3_FD_179879 | JGI IMG/M metagenome (GOLD analysis project Ga0233429, IMG submission 179879) | Seawater microbial communities from Saanich Inlet, British Columbia, Canada - SI_118_April2016_135_MG | ecosystem: Environmental > Aquatic > Marine > Inlet | place: Canada: British...
ATTTAGATGGATCGGGTGCGGTGTATGCCCGCTTCCCGAAATGCCCTGTCCAGGGTCCTATAGGTCAGCTCCGCCGCAGCCAGAGGATCGTAGTCCTGCCGCCGCTGCACCTGCATGCTGGCTTCGGCATAATATCCCCTTCGCATCCGGTTCAGGCGCCTTCCAGACTGTCGTCGATCTCCTGTTGGTAGGCGTAGACCTGGCCGCTTTCCACTTCGTCCATGGTCACAGTCCTGCCGGCCCGAGCCGACTCGAAGACGGCATAGACTGCGGCAACGTCCTTCATGCCCTCGGTGCCGTCTACTTCTATCTCCCGTCCGTGCAGAATCGCCTCGGCCAGTTCGAAATGTTCCAGGGCGATGAGCTTCCAGTCGACTGCCGCGTCGCCGGCGGCGATCCCGCTTGGGAAGAAATGCGCCGCCAGCGGCTCCAGTGCGAATCCCTCGGCGGCGGCCAGCATCTCTTCGTGACTCACCTCCTGGCGGGCTCCTCCCTGCATGCGCACGCCGCCGCCCCGTGTGCCGAAGCCTTCTATGCTGCCTTGTTCGCCCAGGATGAGCTGGCGGCCGGAACTGCCGTAGCCGCCTATGCCGACCATCCAGCTCACGGTCGCCCCGCTCTCCATTTTGAACAGGGCCAGCGAATTGTCTTCGGCCGTGGCCGGGACCTGGGGTGCCATCTCCTGTGCCCGTTTGCGGTAGAAATCGTACTGATGGTTTTGCCCCTCCGGCTTTTTTCGCATCTCCTCCACCAGGCGCACATCTCCGTATACTTCTGCTATATCGCCCAACTGGTAGCGGATGAGATCGGTGAAATGGACGCCCAGGTCGAGGATGAGCCCGCCGCGTTCCTTCAGATGACGCCAGGGGGTGATGAGGATGCCGTTGCCGGCATCCTGGGAGTGAAATAGGGCCATATAGGGGGTGCCGATGGTGCCGTTTTGCAGCAGATGGTGGACCAGGCGTGCCGAAGGATCGCGACGGTAATTTTCGGCTACTGAAAGCCTGCGATCGTTGCGCCGGGCCGCTTCGATCATTTGCAGGCAGCCTTTGACGGTGATGGCCAGCGGTTTCTCCACCAGCACGTGCAGTCCCAGATCCAGGGCCTGACATACGACCTGTTGGTGGAGTGAGGGGTCGATCACCACGTCGACGGCGTCCAGGTCCGGCACCTGCCGGGTCATCTCCTCCAGATCGGTGAAGATGGGGGGGCGCTCGCCCAGCAGTTTTTCCGCCTCTGCCGCGGCCATTTCGGCATTTTTGCGATTGATATCGCACAGAGCGGCCAGTTCCACGTTGCCAAAAGGGGTCTGGGCCAATTCCCTCAGTCCGTAGAGATGGCGTGTACCCATGCCGCCGCAGCCGACCAGCGCCAGTCTGATCTTATCCATGATTCCTCCTGTCCGTGTAAAATGCAGCTTCTGTCTTTTCGACGCGATATCGAGTGCTTGTAGACGGTTTCAGAAGATATTATAATGAAAATGCACTGTGCTGTGGAAGTTGGCCAAAGAGGTTGAGGAGGGGATAGCTGTCGCAGTGGGAGAGATCGAGAGGGAGATTATCCGCAAGATGGAACCGCTGAAGATTGTCGAAGCACAGAGCTTTCTCCTGCGGGTGCCGGTCCAGGCTCTGAGAGTGGATTCGCAGAGCACGCTCCGGGCCTGGGATGTTCTCGCGGTGAAACTGACGACGGATTCGGGTCTCGAGGGATGGGGATATCAGTGCGGTTTCGGGCCGGTGATGGCCGCTTTGAGGCTGTTTATCGACGAAGCTCTGTTGCCGGAGATCGCCGGCCTGGATGCCAGGAAGCACGAACAGTGGTGGCGCGATATCTATCTGGCGCGCCATCATCTCGGACTGAATGGCCCGGCGGTGCAGGGGGTGAGCGCCCCAGAGGTGGCGGTCTGGGATCTGCTGGCCAGAGCGGTGGAGCAGCCGCTGTGGGAACTGCTGGGGGAAGGATGTCGGCGGCGGGTGCTGTGTTACGATACGAATTGTGGATGGCTCGGTTATTCGAAAGGGGAACTGATCGACCGGGTGAAGCGGTCGGTGGGGGAGGGGTTTCGCGGTATCAAGATCAAGATCGGTTCCGAAGATTTCGGGGATGATTTGCGGCGGCTGGAGGCGGTGCGTGAAGCGGTCGGCGGGGAAGTGCTGGTCGCCGTCGATGTCAACAGTCGATGGGATTTGCCGACAGCCCTGGCGCGCGCACCGGCGCTGGTGGATTTCGACGTCGTCTGGCTGGAAGAGCCACTGCATCCGTTCGATGTGCGGGGGCACGCGGAACTGGCGGAGGCGATCGATACTCCTTTGCTGCACGGAGAGAGTATTTGCGAGCCGCTGATGTTTCGCGACATGCTCGATGCAGGGGGTATGGAGATTGCTCAGCCGTCGGATATGAAGCTGGGTGGGGTATCGCGCTGGCGGGAAGTGGCCGAATTGGCTGGGAAGGCGGGGAAGCGGGTGGTGCCTGCTGGATGGACGATGATGCAGGTCGATCAGCATCTGGCGGCAGCTACTCCCCACTGCTGGATGGTGGAGTGGATTCCCTGGATCCGCGAGATCTTTCAGGAGCCGGTGTGTTTTGAGGATGGGGAGATTCTGGTTTCCGATACACCCGGCGCGGGAACGGCTATCACCTCCGAAGCGCTGGAGCGATACCGTCTTTGATAATGCGTGTGATAGCGAATTGATTTTCGGATGTCCTTTCGGCGATTTTCCTGCGGGAATCCCGGTAACATCCGGACATCAGTTCGGCAATCTGGTATAAGTAGGCGGAAAGCGATGTGTGGATGGGGTTTCCAGGAGTGGGGAAATGGTGAGCCGGAAGACTGCCGTAAAGGGAACTGCTGACAATGAGATGGTATCGGGGATGAATTACAGAATGCTGGGTGAGACCGGACTCCGCGTTTCGGTCGTCGGCTTCGGCGCCGCCTCTCTCGGAGAGGAGTACGGCGATATCGATTCTGCAGAAGGGGAGCGTGCGGTCCACCACGCCATCGATCGGGGGATAAATTACTTCGACGTGGCTCCCTATTACGGGGGCACGCTGGCGGAAACTCGGCTCGGGCGGGCTCTCGTGGGGAAGCGAAGCTCCATCATTCTGGCCACCAAGGTCGGGCGCTACAAAGAGGGAGATGGGGAGAGATTCGATTTTTCAGCGGCAGGGATCCGCCGTTTCGTCGAGGAGAGTTTGCGCCGCTTGAAGACGGACTACATCGACGTCTATCAGGCGCACGATATCGAATTCGTGTCCCGGGAGCAGATCATTCAGGAGGCACTGCCGGCGATGTATCGGTTGAAGGAAGAGGGGAAGGTGAGATATGTCGGCATTACGGCCTATCCGCTGCATTTGCTCAAGGATGTGGCGGAGCGGGCGGAAGTGGATACGATCCTGACCTATTGTCGCTATAATCTTCTGGACAATTCGCTGGATCAGGTCTTGACGCCGCTGGCAGGAGAGAAAGGGATCGGCTTGATAAATGCCTCGCCCTTGAATATGAGGGCGTTGACCGATCTGGGAGCGCCGGTGTGGCATCCGGCGCCGAAGAAGGTGCTCGATGCTGTAGAACAAGCTGCTCAGTGCTGCAGAAGTCACGGGAGGGATATCGCCGCGATCGCCATGCAGTTCGCACTGGCGTATGAGTCTGTGGGCACTACCCTCGTCGGGATGAGCAAGATGCGTCACGTGGACCGGAATCTGGAGATGCTGGAAGTGAATCTTGATAATTCCCTACTCGAACAGGTGCTCGATATACTGGCGCCGGTGGCCAATATTTGCTGGCAGGAAGGGATTCGGGAGAATTGCGATCCCGGCGCTGTAGCGCAACAGTCGTGAGAAACGTTGCGATGATATGAGTGGAATTCAACTGACAGGAGGCGAGTGATGACGCGCATAGCGGGGGCGACGTTCAGTTTTGGGGATCTGAATATAGAAGCGGCGGCTCGAGTCGTGCGGGAGATCGGGTTCGATCTGGTCGATGTGGGAGCGGGGTGGAGCAACTACCATCAGATTATGCCGCAGGAGGCGGTGGATGATCCGGATGGGCAGGCCGACAGACTGCGTCGAGTGGTGGAGGAGAACGGTCTGGGGGTTTCCGAACTGTTTATCATGCACTTCGGCAAGCCGATCAACCATCCGGATCCGCAGGTGCGGGAATGGACACGGGGGATGTTCGACGGGATCACGACTTTTGCCCGGAAGGCGGAGTTCGAGAGTGTCATGATGATCCCCGGGCACGTGCACGACGAGCTGGGACAGACGCCTGAAGAGGCGTTCGAGATTTCTGTCGGGGAATTGCGCGGTATGGTGGATGTGGCCGGGGAGAAGCAGCTGGGGTGCAATATCGAGCCGTGCATGGGGTCGATTGCCGAGAGGCCGGCCGACGCCATGCGACTGGTGGAATCGGTGCCGGGACTGGGGCTGACGCTCGACTACGCCCATCAGGTCCAGCTCGGTCTGGGGCACGAAGAAATTGAGGTGCTGCATCCTCTCGCCCGACATTTCCACGCAAAGCAGTCGGCGCCGGGTGCCTTTCAGGCCCGTCCGGACGAAGGGAGCATCGACTTCGGGAGGCTCATCCGCAAGCTAGAGGCGGATGGATACGACGGGGTGATCTGCGTCGAATTCGTCACCCAGCAGGAGCTGCTGGATGCCGGCTGGGACTTCCGGCGCGAGACGGGGCGACTAAAGGAGATTCTCGAAGAGGCGCTGGACGATTGTTAGGCTAAATCCAGAAATGAGTTGACGATTTCGGAATATCCACTGGACCGGGGAGATTCCGAAGAATGATCGAGTTATTTCTGGACGGGGACTTATTGGTTTGTTCTGGAAAATATGTCGATGTAGTTGGATCGGGGATATTTCCGGAGGAGATTCAGGTGTCCCCGATCCAGCTACATCCATTAAAAAAGGGGCATCAGCTCAGGCGAGCCGCCAGGAGCCAGGCGATCGAACCGAGTTCCGCGTTGCCGACATGTTTGAGGATGCCGCTTTCCCGGTCGATGCGATAACAGAGCAGCGCGCCGCCGGCGTTGAACAGCCAGTTGCCGTCCGGACTGATGGCGGTCGGCCTGGGTGTGGCCTCGGCGGCGAACTGGCCGAGGGGGGTGAGGTTACCGGAGTCGGCGTCGACGGCAAAGCCGGCGAGGCTGTGATGGCCGCGGTTGCAGGAGTAGAGGAAGCGACCGTCGGGGGTGATGTGGATCTGGGAGCAGGTGTTGTCGCCGTCCCAGGCGTCGGGCAGGGTGGACAGGGTTTGCAGCGGAGTCAGTCTGCCGGCCTCTGAATCGTAGGACCAGGCGGTGACGCTGGAGCCCTGCTCGCCGTTGCTGAAGGCGAAGCGGCCGTTGGGGTGGAAGCAGATGTGTCTCGGGCCCTGGCCCGGACCGGGAGAGGCTTTGGGGATGTCGTTGGGTGTGAGCTGGCCGGTCTCCTGATCGAAGCGGAACTGCCAGATGGCATTCTCGTCGCACACGTGGGGAGTGAAGGCGTAGCGATTGGAGGGTGCGGTCTGAATGAAGTGGGCTCGGGGTGCGGTCTCCAACTTCTGGACGCGCTCTCCCGCGGCGCCGTCGTCGCCGATGGCGTGGACGGTGACCATGCCGTCGGAATAGTAGGCGGCCAGCAGGAAGCGGCCGGTTCGGTCGACGGATATATGGCATGGGTAGGGGCCGACGTGGGCCGGAGCACCGAAGAGTTCGAGTGCGCCGGTGGCGGGGTCGATGCGGAAGCTGAGGAGCTGATGCGTGCCGTCGACGTTGACGTCGGCATAGAGCACGCGGGCGTCCGGCGACAGGGCGAGATCGGAGGGAGCGCCGGGCAGGGGTGTGTCGAGGGCTGGCTCGGCGAGGCCGTCGGCGGCGATGGCGTGGCAGGACAGGCGGGGTGAATCGCCGGACAGGGCGACGTACAGGACATCGGTCATATCGAAGAATCTCCGTGGTAGAGGTGGCGGACTCCGTCAATGAGCGGGAGTGGCGGGAATTTGGAGTGACATATCGCCGATCTGGTCGATTTCTGGCGATTTCGGTTGGGCAAATTTCTCGATTTCAAACTCAAAGTACAGCATCTGGCTGCAGGCGCAACAGCCTGTCGAGTCGCTGTTCGAATTGAGTTGATTTCTGAAATTCGGAGATGTATGTTTAAAATGTGCTCGTGAAGGGAGCCGCCAGTCCGCGGGAAAGGCCGAGCCTACCTCCACCGTTCTACCCCACATAGACAACCTTTTTCTACCTGTAGATAGCGGACCGCAGGTGCCTAACGGAAGAGGTTGTGCCATGTCCAAAAAACTACCCCCCAAACCCAGTATAGAGCAGCTCAAGAAGCAGGCCAAGGATCTGCTCAAGGCGCACAAGTCCGCCGATTTCGGGGCGGCAACGCGCATTCGCGAATGGCTGCCCAGGCTGTCCGAGGTGTCGGAAGAGGATGTCCTCGCCGCCGATCTTTCCCTGCAGGAGGCGCAGCACGTCATCGCCTGCGATTACGGTTTCAGGGGTTGGAACTGGCTGCAGGCGGTGGTGGACGTGGACCTGGATCTGCTGGCAAAGGTGACCGAACGCGAGATCCAGACGCTGATGCGCGAGACCGATCAGAAGGATCTGGTCGTCGCCTTGAAAGGGGCGTCCGAGGCATTCAGGGAGAAAGTGACGAGAAACATGTCGGAGCGGGTGCGCTCCTTTATTTTCCAGGAGGCGGCGTTCCTGGGGCCGATGCCTCAGGATGAGATCGAGGAGGTGCAGCGGCGGATTTTGCAACAGGCGGCGCAACTGGCCGTTCATGGGCAGATTTCGTGGCCGAATGGGGGCGAGGATCGCGCGTTGAAGAGCGAGGATAATGGGCCGACGCCGTTGGTCACCCAACCTCGTCTGGGTGAACTGCTCGAGAAGGATTTGGATCAGTTCACCGAAGATGAACTGGTCGAGGTTTGGGAGGGACTGGCCGAGGAGGCGCGGCGCGGGGGAATTTTGTCGCTGGAGCCGTGCATAGCGTCCGCGAAGAGCTCCTTCATTAAGGAAGCGGTGATATTGGCGGTGGATGGGACCGAGCCGAATCTGATCCGGGATGTCCTGGAGACGCGCTGTCGGCATGCGATACTGCCGGGGCGGAAGACGCGGGGGCTGATGGTGATCGAGGGAGTGCTGGCGATCATGGCAGGGGATAATCCCGAGATCATTCGCTACAAGCTCTCCGCTCTGTATCTGGATTCGCAGGTGGGGAGCCTAAAAAAGGAAGCACCAGCGCTGCGTCCCCCGAAGGAGATCGTCGCAGAGATCGAGGCGAGTCTTGTCCGACAGCCGCTGATGATAATGGGGTACGACGAACTCTCCACGCTGATCACCGACATGGGGTATCTGGCGCGGCAGGCGGGGATTCGCGCGACGTGCGAGCTGGTGGGGAAGGTAAAAGATCCGCTGCTCCGCAGGGGGTTGGAGATGATTGCCGCCAAGGAAGAGCCCGATAAGGTGATAGCGGTTCTCGAAGCGCAACTGGAGGAGGAGTTGCATGAAATCGAGATGCGGCTCCAGATGTCCATCGTCGGCATCATGGCGATTCAGGAGGGGAAAAGGCCGTCCGAAGTCGCCGCGATGGTGAAGCAGGCGGCTGCGTAGAGAGCGACGGATCGCGAAGGTTGGAACACAGGCAGCTTGAACCGATATGAGAGCCCCCGGAAGATAGATCTCCCGGGGGCTCTTTTGTGCAACTTGGGAATGTATAGAGCGGTGGTGCCGAAGTTAGGCGAAGGTGCCGACTAGCGGAACCAGTCGTAGTTGAGCCCGAGAGAGCGGGCCTCGAGGGGGAGGTTCACGCGCGCGCCTTTTTGAGCCGAAGATTGCTTCAGGGCGATTTCCACCTCCAGGGCCACGGCCACCCGCCGGCCCGAGTTCTTGGGCTCGTCCAACTCTCCGGCCAGGCAATCCATCACATCTTTCAGCGAATACACACCGCCGTAGGGAGGCACGAACTGCGGTTGGGGCCAGGGCATCTCCACCCGGCGCTTGCGCCCGTCGATCTCCACATCCTGCCACCATCTCCAGGCGTCGAGGTAGTTGAAGACGATCTCCCCCGCGGTGCCGCACAGCCGCACTCCAGGGGCTCCCGTGCGGAAATGGACGACCAGTCCCTCTTCGGTGACCATCATTCCCTGCCCGGTGAACTCGTCGCTACCCGACTCCCGGCGCGGTTGATCGCCCGTGCCCACCACCCACGACGGTGCGCTTTCCAGGAAATAGGACCAGTTCTGGTGCTGAGCCCCGGGCCCGGCGGCCTCGATCGACGCGAGGTCTCCGATGGCCCCGCTGCGCACCAGCTCTTTGGCCCGTCCGAAGGATGGGTGGGTTGTGGTAATCGCCCCGCAGCTCAGGGGGACGCCGGCAGCGCTGCAGGTCTGCACCATGCGGTCCGCCTCCTCCAGGGTGTGGACCATGGGCTTCTCCGTAAAAATACCCATGGCGCCGCACTCCACCGCCAGACAGGTTAGATCGGCTCGATGTTTGGTGTTGGTGGCAATGGATACGATCTCCGGCTTCTCCTGCCGCAGCATCTCTTCGGCGTCTGTATAGAGAGCCTGGACGCCATAGCGGTCGCTGAAGGCTCGCAGTCGCTTGGGGTCGCGTTCTGCGGCGGCAATCAGGTCGATTTCGGGCCGATCCCACAGCGCCTCTGCATAGGAGGTGGGCAAACCCTCCTCGCCGGGGTGGTCGAAGAAGTGGAACTTGCGGTGGAGGTCGAGCTCCGGCGTGGGGCGGTCGATGTCGTCGACGTTCCACGTGCCCATGCGCTGAGCCAGGTCGTACAGCATGCCCATCCATCCCAGGCCGATGATCGCTCCGCGGTACTGTGCCATGAGCACCCTTCCTCATTCAAAGGTTGGTCGTGCATACGTGGGCTTATGTGCCAATCGCTTCAAGCCTATACGCAATCCCACTTGAGCGGCCGGTCCGAGGCGCACGCGCATGTGACGACTATCGACAGTCGTTGGAGCCGCGCCCTCTTCATCGCTGCGCACATCGGTGAATTCGTGCTCGGAACAGCCGCCGGCCTGTAGGAGAACTTCCCGCGTTTCGAGAATGTCGGTGTTCACCAGGCGCACGTGGATGTAGTCGGTTTCGACCTCGTCGACGAGGGCGGCCATATACGGCGGCAATCCGGGTCTCTGGGTCGCCGGATCGAAGTAGCGCAGGGCGGCGTGTACCATGCCGCCGTGGTAGACTGCGGTGGGGGTGCCCATGGCCATTTGCATCATGCCCTCGGGAACTACCGGGTTGATGTTCTGCCAGTGGTGCACGTCCTGCCATTCGGGACCGTCGTTCCAGGTGGTCCAGTCGAGGCTTTCCGAATCGATGCGATCGAGGCGTCGGCGCATTTCTCTGTAGGTGACCTCCAGGACGCGCTCCGGGAAGTCGGGGTTGCGGCCCACGGTGTACTCGAACCAATCGTGGATGCTGAAGCTACCCGCCTTGCCGCAGCCGGGCAGGGGCTTGTCCTTGGGTAGCGGGCGATCGCCGTACTGTTCTTCGATGCGGTCCATGTCCTGCTGCTGGCGACCGACTGCGTAGGCGTGCATGAGCAATCGCAGGGTTTGACTCGAGGCGTGGGGGATGAACTGGAACCAGCCCTGTGCGCCGTGCCTGTTGGGGATCATGATCTGGCCGTCCTCCTCTTTCCTCATCTCCCACAGTCGGTCGGCCTGCGAGCGGAACAGGTCGAGCCACGACGGATCGCCTGTGAGCAGCGTGGCATTACAGCCGGCATTGCACATTGCCTCCAGCATCACCGTCCCGCCGTGGGGCCAGCGCCAGCCGTAGTAGCCACCCCACCAGTTGCCGTTCATGCGCTCGCCGATCTTGCCGGTGGGGCCGACGTTGTCGGGAATGAGTCCGCCGTTGGCCTCGGTGCGGTCCATCCATGCCTGAACGTAGTCGAGGACCCACTGTTTGTACTTGTCGTCGCCGGTGTACAGGTAGGCGTTGGTGACCAGACTGGTGGCATTGAGGTTGAGCGGCACGTCGCCGGGCACCATGCGCTCGTTCATGGTCTTGAGGATCTTCGCGTAAACCTCGTCGTCGGACCAGTCGAGCTTGACGAAGGGGTCGTCGCTCTCGTGGCCGGGGATATCCTCGTAGGGCGCCAGGTAGGGGGACAGGTTGTCCCTGTGGGTGACCCAGTCGTCCCACTTCATCTCCAGACATGGCCCGGCACTGCCGTTGATCGGCGAGCGGATGATTTTGTGCTCCGGATCCCAGTTCGGCGCCTCCGGATCCTCGCCGATGTACATGGCGGCGAATTTCAGGGCTCGCTGACGATCGACGTAGTTGTCGGGATCGGCCATACCGAGATAGTGCAGGTAGGTGTAGGATTCGCCGTGGTGCATCCAGTCGTAGTAGTTGTCGAACTCGCGGGTCACGGTGCCGAACTGCGTGAACTGCCAGGTCACCGCCGTCCACAGGCGTCGCGCCATGGCGTGGATCTCCTCGCTGCCGCCGAGGATGTAGAACAGCGGGAAGGAGAGATAGCTCTCGTAGCCGTCGTCGGAGCCGTCCATTCCGGGCCACTCGTCGCGCCAGATGAACGTGCCGTCGGGGCGGGTGTACTTTTCGACAAATTTCGGCGCTGAGCGGTCCATCAACTCGAACAGGTGGCGCTGGCGGATCGCCCACTCCGGGGGGGTGCTGCGGCCGCTGACTTCGATAGTCTGCATGGTCCTTCTCCTCCTTGCGTCAGTCTTTTGGATTCGATGTGCGTATTTGCTGTGGATCGGGTATATAAAAGTGGAACAGCGGGTGCCGGATCTACCGAACACCGGGCCGAAAGGTACGAATTATAGCCTCGCTGCACAAAGTAGAGAACGCGTGGTCCGGTGATGCCGAAAAAGGGTTTGCCTGGAGCGATGACTCTTTGTAATAGGAAGGGATCTGGACGTCGGCAAGGGCCCATCCTTCTGGAGATCGCCGAAGACTGGCTCTCTACGAAGATCGAGCATCAAGCGATCCGGCACGGTGGAGTTCGATGTCGGGGCGCGCTACTCCACGGCTCCGCCAAATTGCGATGTCTCCGGTGCCCGGTAGCAGACGTTCAGCTCGGGCGTGGCCAGTCGGCAATGCCCGCCGAGACGCGATTCGAGGCAGCGCTCCAGAACGCCGCTGGTGAGCAGTGTGCGTTCGACCGGATACGAGGCGTGGCCCGAGGTAAACATCTCCTCCACCCTGTTCATCAGACAGGCCGAGTAGGTGACGTTTGGCGCCGGCGGCAGCAAAAACTGGGTCGACTGCACCTGCGGCAGGTCGTGCAGTTTGGCGGCGAAGGTGAAGTCCTGGACCGCGCCGTTGAGCATCAGCAGCGTGGCCTGCAAGCCGTCGCTGTAATGGATGAGATAGGCGGCCGGCTTCTCCACCAGTTTTTCGAGCTCACCGCTGTGGGCGAGATCCTGCGGCCTGCCGTCGCTCAGCCCGATGCCGCTGCGCGAGTCGGAGCGTGCCAGCGCTCCTTCGAGCAGACGTCGGGACCAGCGGCCTTCCTCCCCCGCCCTCCATACCGCATCTCCTTCGATCATTTGCACCGCGCTGACGCCGGTTTCACCGTCCTGGCGTCGTTCGACCATACACTGCAGCGCCTCCAGCGCGTGGAAGTCCATCGCGTCCGATCCGCCGACGCCGATCATCAGCGCCTCCTCGATCTGGCAGCCCAGGGGCAACTCCAGCGGCGGCAGCCGGAAGGTGACCGGCAGCGACGAGCCGGCCATCAGGGGGAACTGCAGTTCCCGCGCGGCCGCCACCATCTGCTGCGCCTTTGTGAAGCTGTAGGAGAGGTGCTTGTCGTTGAACACCGGCACCGCGCGTCCATCCTGCCGGAACAGTTCGACAATCTGTGAAAAAAACTCGTAGCGCGGGTAGAGCTTCTGTCCCTTCTCATTAGCCGGATAGTCGCCGTGCTCGCCGATGAGTAGCACCGCGTCGACGACCAGCGCATCGGTGCCCAGCCGCAAAGCCTCGGCGATGGTGGGGTAGATGGAGAAACCGTGCTCTTCGGCCCGGCGTCGACTCAGGTCATCTTTGGAGCACTGATCGACATAGGCAGAGACCACGTCGATGGCTGGACGGTGCCAGCGGCCGTCGTGTGGATAGCCGTTCAGGAAGCGTTCGCCCATATGATTGGCGTGGCTGCGCCAGTCCCAGAAGGTCGTTATGAGCGCCAGTTTTTTGCGTGGCTGCCCGGGCATCACGTCCTCCGAAAAGTGGATGCGTTGTCCACCTGGTAACTTATGGCCAGGTGGGGCGTGGCGAGTGGCTTTTCGCCCAGCCAGAGCGATTTGACTCCGGCGGCGCTCAGTCCGGTCGTCAGCAGCGTTCGCTCGACCGGATAAGGAGGAAGGCCGGTGGCGATCATAGTTTCGATATGATGGCAGAGCGGATTGAAGAAATTGGGCTGCATCCCGTGACCCGAGCCCAGATAGAACAGCAGCGACAAAGGATGGCGCTGGCCTTTGATCCGGGCGGCGACGGTGATGTCGTGGACCAGCCCCTCCAGCAGGAGCATGGTGGCGCGAAGTCCGTCGGCGTACTCGATGCGATAGGCCACTGGTGGCGACTCGACCAGCCGCGGAAAATCCTCGCGCGCAGGGTAGGTGTGGCGATTCCTCTCATCGGCCGGCGTCAGGCTCTGGCTGCGGCACAGGCAGGCTTCGAAGAGGAAGGGGTCCCAGGCGCCGGCATCGAGTGCCTGCCAGACGCTGTCGCCACGCAGAGCTTGGATCGACACCACTCCGGTCTCACCGCCCCGGCGTCGCTCCGCCAGGCACTGCATCCCCTCGAGTGCGTGGATGTCGTAGCTGTCGATACCGCCGACGCCGATGCCGACGATCTCTTCGATTTCGGCGCCCCAGGACAGGTCGATGGATGGAATGCGGCGGCTGACCGGCACTGACGAGCCGGCCATGAGCGGAAAGCCGAGTTGGCGGCTGGTCGCGACCATTTCGCGCGCCCATTCCCAGTTCCAGGAGAGGTGTTTGTCGCAAAAGACAGGTACGCTTCGCCCGCTGCGGCGGAAAATGTCGGCGATTTCCCGGAAAAACTCGTAGCGCGGGTACAGAGTCTGACCCTGTTCGTTTTTGGGGTACTGTCCGTGCTCGGCGATGAGCAGGACACCGTCGACGGCGAGCTGGTCGCCGCCCAGCCTCAGGGCTTCGGTGATTGTGGGGTAGATTTCCAAATCGGGGTAGCGGGCCACGCGTTCCCGGCTGAGATCGGATTCGGGGAACTGGTCTACGTAGAGCGACACCACGTCCAGTTCCGGATAGTGCCAGCCGCTTTCCCAGCCGTAGCCGCCCATCAGGCGGTCGACGATATTCTGTCCGTGCGAGTATTTGCGGTACTCGGTTACCAGCGCGGCGATTCGGGGACGCCGGGCGGATGTTTTGTGGGGTGAATCCGTCATGGTTATCGACTGCTTTGTTATTGCATGGATTGCGAATGGGTATTGATATACGGCTTTCTGGTAAGTGCGGCAAGCAGTTGGCTTTCACAGCCGCGGGCATCGATGCAGTATCGCTGGTGGCTGGAATCGCTGTGAAATTCCTCTACCGGGAACTTGCCAATCGTAGTCGATCGACCGTCGGTGTAGAACGTCACTTCGTGGGGCTTGCTTATGGTCTTTCTCTTCAGCAGTTCAGCGCGGCCAGCGTTCGCGCAGGTAGGCGATGGATGCGGGTGCCTGTTCCTGGCTCAGGCTGTGCAGCGCGATTGTCCCCTCAAAGCCGATTCGATCCAGACAGTGCAGGTAGTGCGCGTAGTCGAGTACGCCGGTGCCGGCGGCTTGATGCCCGGCATCGCCATCGCGCTCTAAATCTTTGCCGTGGGCCAGCAGGATGTCGTCGCCGAGCAACTGGAAGGCTTCGTCGAGGATTTCATGCATGCGCGATAGTTCGCCTCGGTGAAATAGATTGGCGCCGTCGATGACGACTTTGAGGTGGTTGGAGGGGATCTCGTCGAGCAGTTTGCGAGCCTTCTGAGCCGAGTCGACGATATTGTTGACTTCCGGTTCGAAGACCAGGACGACGTCGTGTGCTTCGGCTATGGCGACGGCTTCGCGCATGGCGTCGAGCATATCGCGCCAGGCTTCCGGCGTCTGGTTGTCCGGGTGGTAGCGCCACTGGTTTTCGAGGTCGCGCGTGCCGGTACAGAGCGTGATGAGGCGGGTGCCCAGAGATGGACAGGCTCTGGCCAGGGAACGCAGGCGGCGCATGCCCTCGGCGCGGTGAACGGGATGGATCATGTTGAAGGTGCCGGAGACGGCGGCCAGTTCCAAGCCGTGTTTCTTTAGGCCCTGGCGGACAGTGGTGCAGAGTGAGTCGGAGACGGCATCGGGCATTTCGTCGAGGCCGGCCGATTCCCAGTTGAATTGAATGGACTCCAGGCCGTGGGCTGCGATGGCGGCGAAACTCTCTTCCAGAGTGGGACGGAGAAAGGTTTTGCTGAAGATGCCTAGTTTCATGTGATTGGCTCGTCGGTTGTGCGGTTGTAAAATACAGGGATAAGAGAGATGGTCTCGATGAAATCGGTCACTGGAGAATAATCGGCTCGCAATGTAGATCTGGATCTGTCACTCGATGATCATTCTGGCCGAGTGCCCGACTTCATCCCAATCGGGTTCGACGACGGGCCGGTCGCTCCAGGCGATGCGCATTACGCCCTGGTCGACGACGAGGCATCCGCGGCAGTCCAGCTCATCATCATCGGGCGGGGGCCGTAAGCCCATAGCTTCGAACAGGGGATCGTTGGCGATCGCCAGGATCACGTGCGGGTCGCCGCCGTGGACCGGAAGACCCATACTCTCGGCCATCTGGGCCACCTTCATCTGCCCGGTGATGCCGATGCCGCGCTGGCGCACGATGTCGGTGGCCTGCAGGGCGACGTAGGGCGCGGCGTTGAACGGCTGGCCGCCGATGGCGCCGATCCATTCGAGGGCGAGCACGGGCAGGTCGAGGGCGCGGCACACGGTCTGCAGGCCGAGGATGTCGTAGTCCTGCAGGGGTTCTTCGATCCACCCGTAGTTGCAGGCTTCCAGGTGGCGGCCGATGCGGATCGCCTCCTCGCAGGTGTAGGATTCGACCGGGTCGTGCAGGAGAATGAAATCGTCGCCCAGAGCGGCGCGCAGTTCGCGGGCCATCTGTGCGTTCTCCTCGACGCCCCGGTAGGAGTGATCCTTGCCGCCGATGAAGCCCTGGTCGCGGAGGCGCAGGCAGCCGGCCACCAGATCGCCGATAGTGGCGCCGCCGAAATTGGCATAGGCCGGGACGCTGTCGCGGGCGCCGCCGAGGAGTCGGTAGATCGGCTGTCGCGCGTGCCGACTGGCCAGGTCCCAGAGCATGCGGTCGATGGTTTCCAGGGGTTGGCGACCGGTATAGAAGAAGCGCTGTGCGTACCACAGACGCTGCCAGATATACTCGCGGTCAAAGACGTCCACGCCGACCACCAGGGGTGTCAGGGTAGCCAGCACTTTTTTGGCCTCCCATTCCAGCTCGTCGGCGCTGAAGCCGCTTCCCCAGTCGGTGTAGGCGTCGAGGTTACTGTCGGTGTGTAGACGCAGCTGCAGGCGATAGGTGGGGATCGGCGCTTCGGTCCGGAAGTCGATCTGCAGATCGTCCTTCCAACCCATTCCTCCAGAATGACTGAAAAGACCCGAGAGTCCGGGCTGCACCTTCTGGATACTGCCGCGATTCGAGAAGCTCACCTGGCGGATCTGGGGATCCGCCTCGTGGAGGTAGAACGTCGCCTTTGTGATTTGCATGGGGACCAGCCTAAGAGACGAGAGAGGGATCGGTGAAGTGCAGACCGAGGCCTGGCTCCTGCGGCAGATGCAACTCGCCGTCGATGACGGGTAGAGATTCGACAACCGCCGCATCATCATCATCGGGTCCGTCGCAGGCGAAAAATTCGGCATTGCGCACGGCTCCCAGCAGATGCGCTGCGGCGTGGGGGGCACCGCGACTATCCCAGTCGATCTCGCAGTTCATGCCCAGCGCCTCGGCACCGCGCGCCAGTTTGAGCACATCGGTGATACCGCCCGTCGTCGGGATTGTGGCCCGCAGGCGATCGACGGCGCGCGTTGTCAACGCCCGGGTGCCGGCCAGGATCGAACCGTTGAGAAAAGCGCCGGCCATGACCGGGATATCGAGAGCGTCGGAGAGTTTCTGCAGACCGGTCACGTCGTGGTCGCGGAGGGGCTCCTCGAACCAGTGAGCGTCGATTTCGTCCAGGACGCGCCCGAGGGATAGCGCCGCTTCGAGATCCAGGCCTTGATCGCCGTTGCACAGCAGGCGGAATGGGTCGCCGACGGCCTGGCGCAGCTCGCGCACCAGAGCAGCGGAGTCGCCCTCGCTGCCGATGGTGATCTCGCATCCCCAGAAGCCTTTGTCGCGCGCCATTCTTGCCTGATTTGCCATTTCATTGAGGTCGATATCGGGGTTGCCGCGCAGATAGGCCGGCACGCGATCGCGAAATCCGCCGATCACGCGGAACACGGGTAGGCCCTGCATTTTGCCGAGAAGGTCCCACAGGGCTACATCGACCACTCCCCAGGTTGCCGGAGGCAGACCGGCGCGACCCCCCTCGCGCTTGAGGGTTTGCCACAGCCGCTCGCGCTCCCAGGGGGAAGCGTCCAGCAGCAGCGGCCGGTAGATCTGGTCGATGGCCGCTGCGGTCGCTGCGGTGACCCCGGTCGCCCAGCCTTCGTGGGGAGTGTCGGTGCGAAGGCGCAACAGGCCGGACGCGGGATTGCTCTGAACATCGGTTATGTGCATGTCGTCAGACTCCATCGATAACCGCCGATTACGAGGCTTGCCGGAGACATTCTTCGTAGATCTCGAAATGTTCGCCCTCTTTTTCCTCGGGATCGGCCAGTTTGAGCCACAGGGCCCGGTCCTTTTTGTCGCCGCTGAGGATGCGACGACTGCCCAGGTTATTCGGGTCCGGGCCGTTCCAGACCACCTGGTCATCCTGGAGAAAGATGAATTCGCCGGCGTAGCGATCCAGGAGATTTTCGCGATTTCCGCGGTAGAAAAGGCCCTGTTCGCAGGTGGTCATGCGCCAGCTGGCGACCGTCTTGTTGGAATCGATTTCGTTGGAGTCGAAATCGGGTGAAAGGGGAGATTCTACTTCGCTTTCGAAGTCGATCTCGTCCAGATCTACTGTGCCGAAGCCGCCCTGGGCGGCAATGAGGAGGTGATTTCGGTCCCGGCGGAAAGGGGGAGTGGGCCAGTCCGACTGAGGATCGTGTCCCATCAGGTAGGTGCCGCAGGCATCGGTGGCAATCGGATGATCGCCTGCGAGGATGGCGTCCGTGATAAGGCCGCTTCCCCCCCATTCCTGGCCGCGCTGGCCGGTGAGGGCCTCGACGATGTTCAGGCAGGGCTGGACGATTTTCGCCAGGTCGGGGAGCACGTAAGATAGGCGAATTATATGATGGTAATAGGTGCGGGTACGACCTTCCGGAGGGATCATGGGAGGGAGGCCGAACAGGTTTTTGGTGGTGAGGGTGATACCCATGAAGCCGTGGTTCTTCATCTTGGCGATGGAAATCACTTCGTCGGCTTCCTGGAAGATTTCGCTCAGGAGGTAGCGGTCGAACATAAATCCTCCGCCGGGCACTTCGTAGGTGGCGAAAGGGGGCAGGTTCGAGTCGTCGTATTCCACCCCGAAATCGTCGAGAATGGATCGGTAGTTGAAATCTGGAGGGGTGGGACCACCATCGGTGTCGGTGGCTACCAGGCGGGCATCGGTTCGCTCCCGGAGCAGACGCAGAAAAGCGACGGCGAATGCATCGTCGACCAGTTCGCGCCGCCGGCCCGCGAAATACTCAATTTTTTCTCGGGGCCACATCATGTTGAACTTGAGGACGATTGTCCCGGCTTTTTCGAGCTTTTCCCAGGAGCGGGTCAGCGGTTCCGTGGTCCGTTTGAGGACCTGGTAGATCTCTTCTTCTGTCGCCTGGTGGCTACAGCGGGAAGCCCTGACTTTGTATGCCTTTTCAGACATGTGCATCGACTCCTTCCAGGTGAGATACGATTACTGCGGATTCAATAATCAAAGAAGCCTTCATCTTCGGGCCTTAGATGTTTCTTGGCCTCCTCTACGATGAACTCGATGCCCAGACCCGGTGCATCCCAGACCTCGATAAATCCTTCTTTGACTATCGGGTCGGGTAGTCCCCTGACGATGCCGTGCCACCAGTCCGGGGCTTGGGGGCATTCCAGAGCGATGTAATTCTGCGGCAGCGTCGCCGCCACCTGCACGTGCGCCGCCAGTCCGATGAGGCCGTCGATGACGCCGTGCGGTGCTATGAGAATGCCGTGCAGATCGGCGTATTCCGCTATCCATTTCAATTCCGCAATGCCGCCGACATCGGCCGGATCCGGGCCGACGATATTGACCGCCTGTTTTTCGAACAGCTCCTTGAAGTGCTGCCGCAGGTAGATCTGTTCCCCTGTGTGAATCGGCGTCGAAGTGCTCTCCGTCACCTGTCGGTACAGATCCGCCAGCACGTATGGCGTGTAGTCTCCCGTAATCATGTCTTCCAACCACATGATGTTGAGCGGCTCCAGTGCCCTGGCCAGGCGGATCGCATCCGGCACGGTCACACCCGGACCGCAATCAAGCGCCAATCCCATTTCATCCCCCAGCACTTCTTTCATCGCTTCGACGCAGGCGATTACGTGCTTGAGGCCGCGCTCGGTCATCAGGCCGCGGTTTGGATGCATGCCCCCACTGGCCACATCGCCGTAGAAGAAATCCGGCACGTTGCGCACCATGCCGCTGTGGAAAGCGATTCCTTGCTTGGTGATGGTGTAACCCTCCTCCATCTGCTTTATTTTAGCCACATGTTCGGCGTAGTCTTCGGGAGCGCAGCCGGTCATGGGGAATGGTCCGCCCGTCAGATAGACCCTGACTTTGTCGCGGATCTTTCCGCCGAGAAGCTTGTATGTGGGCAGATTGGCCGCCTTCCCGGCAATATCCCACAGCGCCATTTCTATGGCGCTGACGGAACTGCCCCAGGGTTTAAAACCGCCGAGACGGCGTATACCCAGCATCACTCGCTCTACGTCTGTGGGATCCTTCCCCAGGATGAAGTCCCGGTAGAAGAGCACGTGGGGTTTCAGATACGGTTTCGAGGACTCTATTTCGCCAAAGCCGCTGATGCCCTCGTCGGTGAGGATGTGCACCACTGGATTTTGGCCGATAATCGCGCACTTCAGGTCAATGATTTTCATATCGATTCTCTCGGTTTTGGCTGGTGTAGGTCACCTGCCGATTCCCAGGCGTTCGCATACTTCGTCGAATTCGCGCTGCGTGGTTTCGTCCAACGGTGGGGCGGGTGCCGGTGAGCGGAAGCGCGGTGTCTCGATGATGCCCTGTCGATAGAGGATCTCCTTGTGCACCAGGCCGCCGATGCGCAGGATCGGATGGATCTCCCGCTCCCAGACCTGGCGTGCCTCCTCCTGGTCGCCTTCCTCCCAGCAGTTCCAGACCCGGACGAAGGCGTGCGGCAGACTGGGCCAGGGCATGGTGCCCTGGGAGCCGCGGCGCAGTTCTTCCAGCAGATGCGATCCGCTCGCGCCCCCGAAAACGGTTACCAACTCCCCGCCGTGTTCCACCGCCTCCTGCACCCGCTGCGGCGGAGGAGCGCTTTCGACCTTGGCGTAGCGCAGCCGTTCGCACTCTTCGGCGATGCGGCGCATCTGCGCCCCCCCGATTGCCGCAGCCGCTTCCTGCAGGAAGATGGGGATGTCCATAGCATCCGACAGCGCTTTGAAGTAGGCCCGAGTCTCATCGGGTGGCGCGCCCGGGGGAGCTGTGCACATCACCGCATTTGCTCCCACCTCCGCGGCCTGCCGACTGTACAGCACGGTCGCGCAGGTGGACGGCGCGCCGGTATTCACCACCACGGGCACGCGGGCATCCGCCTGCTCGACCACTATCCGGGCGACGCGCAGCCGTTCGGCCTCGGTGAGCTTGGGGATCTCCGTGGCAAAGGCGATCCCCAGGCCGTGGACGCCGGCGTCGATGCAGTAGTCGACCAGATTCCCAAGGCTGTCTTCATCTATTCGATCCCGGTCGTCGAACGGAGTAACCAGGATTGGATATACTCCGCGCATGCGCTGTGATGTCATTGCCTGCTCCGCATTGTGGATGCGTCGGATTTGGATGGGTTGGCAAGGAATCACCACCAAAAATGCTATAATTACAGCACCATCACAATTATCTTTTTTGGAGGTCCGAATAATAGTAGTATTATAAGCGTCCGGGACAGCGCGGCGAGTGGGACCATCCTCAATAGAAGGAGGCATAAAATGGGATCGACTGCGATCGGACCAATGTGCATCGGCGACGGCAGCGGATGGAGGTTTCTCAATGGAGCGTGGCAGGGTGGGGTGGACGGCGAGCTAGGGCCGCCCGATGGGACGCGAGTAGAGTATCTCGCCGTCCGCGAAGAGGAAGCGTACGGAGATTTTACGGCGAGTTTCCGCTTTCGGCTGCGGAACATCACTCCGGTGCGGTTCCTCTTTCGCCTGCAGGATAGTCGTCGCTTTTATGCGCTAGATATTCCCTTCGGGGGGCAGCAGTTCCGCTCGCGTGCCTGCTGGGCGGGGATGGTCATCGCCGATGGCAGTCCGCTGCAGCGCTACCTGAACTTCGGCCTGGTGCCGGGGCTTTGCGCCTGTCTCGAGCGCTGGTACGAGGTTCGAGTGCGGGCGGACGGTCCGCGACTGCGGGCCTGGATCGACGATATTCCGGTAGCGGACGTCGAGGACCACGCCTATGAATCGGGTCGCATCGGACTGGGCAGTCTGCAGACGCCCTACACCGAGGCGCCGCGCTTCGATCGTCTGCTTCTCGAGGGGAAGCAGCAGGTTGCGCCGGATTGGCCCGGCCTGGAGGCGCCGGCGCAGCACTGGATCATTCCCTGTCGAGAGGTCGATCCCACCTCCTATCAGAGCTACGCCAGCATCATCAAGAGCAACTCCGAAGAGGTGACGCTCTACCTGACTTTCGGCAATCCGAACGCCGTGGAAAGAAAGCGGGCGGTGTTCATCCGCTCACAGGATGGGGGGCGGACCTGGGGGGATCCGGAACCGGCCACGCTGGATGTCGGTTTTGGCGGCCCGTTCGTCCGGCGGGACGGCACCTGGGTCTGTCTGCACGCCCAACCGGATGACGCGGCCGCACCTCTGGTGGCGTACGAGTCCGATGACGAGGGCCGCACCTGGCGGGGGCCGGAACCACTGCGGATCGCCGGGGGATGGCCCGGGGAGTGGCGGGCCGGGGGGCCGTGGCGGGTGGTGCGGATGCGCGACGGAGCACTGGTGGCACCGGTGATGGTGGCCCGGACGGACGAACCGCAGGCGGAGACTCAATGTCCGTTTTGGGCGGCTGTGGCGATGCGCAGCGAGGATGACGGGCAGAGCTGGTCGGCCCCGGTCCTGTGCGATGCCGATGCTCGCGATGCCGACCAGCCGCCGGCGATGCTCCGTTACGCCGCTCGTTACTACGAGGTCGCTGTGGACGAAGCCGAGCCCGGAGTGCTGGTCGGAATCGGTCGGCCGGACCGGGATCCGTACATGTGGCAGCTGCGCAGCGAGGATGGTGGGCGTTCCTGGGAGCCGGCCATTATCGGTCACTTTCCGGGGTTTTGTCCGTCGCTAACGCGCACGGCCAGCGGAGCGCTGGTGGCCACGACGCGGTATCCGCACTTCGCCGCCCATCTCAGTCGCGACGGGGGGCGGACCTGGAGCCGGCCGATTATCATCGACTACGCCATCTGGGCAAACCAGCAGGCGGTGGAGATCGAGCCGGACGTGGTGCTGGTGACCTATATGGGCCACATCATGGACCCGGGCCAGCCGGACAGCCGCATCGCCCGACTGCGGGTGACCGACCAGGGGCTGGTGCTCGATCACTGAATATGTCCATATGAGAATGGGAGAGGAATCATGAAACTTGGAGAGATGCAGTGGCCGGCGATTCGGGAACTCGACAAGGAGTGCGTCGTTGTGATTCTCCCGATCGCTTCTTTCGAGCAGCACGGGCCGCACCTGCCCCTGCTGACCGACACAATCGAGGCCACGGGGATCGTGGAGCGACTCGACGCGAAGATCGGGGATCGCGTGGTCTGCCTGCCCACGCAGTGGCTCGGATTTTCCCTACACCACATGCGCTTTGGGGGTAGCCTGACGGCCACGTCGCAGACCCACATCGGCATGATCGTGGAGACAGTCGACAGTCTGGTGCAGGCCGGGTTCGGGCGGATTCTCATTCTCAATGGCCACGGGGGCAACCGCGCCGACATGCGGGTGGCGCAGCAGGACCTGAAGAAAATGCATCCAGAGGCCCGCGTGTGGGGCGCTTCCTGGTGGGAGGTGGCCGGCGCGTCGCTCGATGCGATCAAGGAGGCGGGCCCCGCCGGCTCGGGGCACGCCGGCGAGATGGAGACTTCCCTCATGCTCGCTCTGCGTCCAGACCTCGTTCTCACCGACCGACTGCAGGCGGATGGCTTCGATCCGGAGTCCGAGCACCGCGACCAGGTGACCCGCTTTCTGCGCATCGACGAGCAGAGTGAGCGGGGTAACTACGGGGATCCAACCGTGGCTTCGGCGGAGAAAGGGGAGCGGATGCTCGCCGCCGTCGTCGACAGTCTCGCCGAGGTGATCGACGACATCCTGGCCGATCGACTGTAGTCAGGCGGAACCGAGCGCCGTTTACATCGGGAATTGGATTTGCCCGATGAACCGAGGGATGGAGATGGACAGCTCCACCGGGTCACGTCCAATGCCGAATGACTAAAAGGAGACAAGCATCAATGGGCAGAAGTAAATCCGACTCCGAAGGGCATGTCGCCTCGCAGAATGGGCACCCACCATTCCTTCTCGAAGCGCTGGTGGATTTTGTGGACGATGCCATGGCCGCTGAGATCACTCCCGCGCATGTAGATGCCATGATGCGCGTGTTGTGCGAGGCGGGCGTCCAGCGGGTGAACTGGGGGTATTACGGCGACGGGCACGGCAGCTATTTTGTGCCGGTGGGACTCAACAGCGGCTGGGACAACTACGAGAAGACGCTTCGGGCGCTCGGCAATCCGCTGCGCGTTGCCGTTGAGGCGGCCCATCGGTGCGGGATGGAGCTATACGCCTATTTCAAGCCGTATGAGACCGGTCCCGGGCTTTCCCTTCCCGAAGGTTCTCCGGAAGCCAGAGCGTTCGGGCGCCTCAGACAACAGGGTGGCTGGCTCACCTGGCTGGACCGGTTTGTGGTGGATCATCCCGAGCTGCGCATCCGCCACAGGCCGGACGATTCGATCGGGGATTTGGCGGATGTGCCGATTTGCGCGCTCAAGCTGACCAAGCGGGACGACGCACCCACCCGCGTCAGGCGCGAGCACCTGCAGATCTGGAGCAGCCAATACAACTACCGGTACCAGCCATGCGATGTGGGCTTCGATGTCCGCGAAGCGGTCGAACCGAGCGAGAAAGATGTGCGCGATATCAACGGCGATCTGGTGACTCGGCAGGGGGATCCGGTGCGCACACTGACCCTGTCGGGTTTCCAACTCACCGATTCCTATCTCCTCGTGACGACGGATTTCAGCAGCGGGTCTGCCGATTTCGAGAATACGGGCACTGAATTGCTCGCGGCTCTGGATGCCGAAGGTCGCGCGATACCCGGCGTGTTTGCCACGGGGGGTGGGGTCTGGGAGCGAAATAGCGTGGACTTTCGCAACTGGGGTCTACTTTTCGATATGGGGTTTGGGCAGTCGATCGTCCGCCTCGACGAGCCCAACGGCTCCGGCCGAGATGGGTTGATCGCCTTCACCCGGGGGCGGAATGAGTTCCTGCCCGGTGCGCTGTGTGAGACCGAGCCGCAGGTGCAGGCGTACTGGCTGTCCTGTCTGGACGAAATAATGGATGCCGGAGTAGACGGGGTCGATTTCCGCGTCGAGAATCACGGAACTCATACGGATTACTACGAGGAATACGGTTTCAACGATGTGATCTTCGAAGAATGCGCCCACCGGGGGAGTGTCGATTCTGCGATGATCGCCCAGGTCCGGGGTGACGCATACACGCATTTTCTTCGCCAGGCCAGGGGAATGGTAGCCTCCCGCGGCAGGCGCATGCGCATCAATCTCAATATCGACTGGTTTCGACCGGACCCGCCTCCTGTGCGTCGGCTCGCCTATCCGGCCAATATCAACTACGACTGGCAGCAGTGGGTGGAGGAGGGGCTGCTGGACGAGGGCATCCTACGCCTGTATCAACTGCCCTTCGATGCGGTCTTCGACGACGGAGTCGCCGGTGAGATGATTACCCGCTGTCAGGAGAAGGGCATTCCTCTCACCGTCAATCGCTATATCAATCCCGACTACCCGGCGGAGTTCGAGCGGGTTCGCCAGGATGGGCGGTTCAGCGGCTTTATTCTCTACGAAACCGCCAGATTTTTGCAGTTTGAGGCGGATGGAGGATGCCGTCTCGATAACGACGCGGTTGCCGAAGTCTGTCGGCGTATGAAGAGGGATCAGGCATAGTATGACACGCGCCGTCTGCGAAGTTTGAGCAAGCTCGGATTGGGCCTGGTGCTATCCGTCGTTCATTCCAATCGCTTTTCGCTCCAGTCGAAGAGGACCCCCAGCATCGACTTTTCCCGGTTGAAAGCCATCTCATACGCCTGGACCATTTCGGTGTAGTGGAAGCGGTGGGTTATCAGCTGCCGGGGCTCCAGTTGTCCATCCGCCATCAGCGACAGGATGTGCTCGCAGCGCTGGCGTCCTGAAAATCGATCTTCGGAATTGGGATATAGATACCCCCCCTGCCGGGCAATTGCGATCAGCGAGATCCCTTTGTTGTAAAACCACTCCATGTCCAGCGGATTGAAATCGAGTGGCGGTTCACCCCGGCCGATAAGGCTGACGATCGATACCCGGCCGTTGGGGCGCACCACCTGCACTGCGGTCCGGTAGGCTGGCCACGGATTGGCGGTGAGGATCACCAGGTCGATGCCGACTCCGCCGGTGAACGCGTCGAGTTTCTCCTCCAGATCCGGGTCGTCAGATAGAAATGCCGCGTGTGCTCCCATGCGCTCGGCCATTTCGAGGCGCACCGGACTGTTCCCCAGGCCGACCACCCGCGCCCCGAACAGCGGTCCCAGCGCCACGGCGCCCAGACCGAGCACGCCCAGGCCGACCACGGCCACGTTCTCTCCAGGTTGAAACAAAGCTTTGAGATAGCAATGTGCGCTGAGCGCGTACAGATGGGAGAACACGGCATCTTCCGGATGGATTCCTGCTGGGACCTGGACGATGCTGTCCGTTTGATCGGTTACGTACGCGGATTGGTGCATCTGGCGCGATACCACCCGGTCACCCACCCGGAAACGGCTGACCGCGCTGCCGATGCCGCGCACGATGCCCAGGTTGCTGTCCCCTACTCCACGGGGATAGCCCGGCGCTCCGGGGACCTGTTCCGCTCCTTCATAGTTCCCCCGGTCCGTGCCGATTTTCAGCGCCGAGATCTCGGTCTCCACCCAGATCTCGGCCGGTTTCAGCGCAGTGTCGTCCAGCGCGCGATCTTCGATGCGTAGATCGCGCGGGCCGTGGAGTATGGCAACCTTCATGTTTCCCTCCTAATGGGCTTCAGAGCAAGAGATACTGCTAGCGCTGATTGCATGACTGCGAAGGATGTCGGTCATGGGAAAGGTTTCATAGTTCATCCGCTTTTTGTTGTGCTGCCACGGTCAACTCCGCCAGGTTTTCAAGCGGAGTGCCGGGACAAACATTGGCACCATCGGCAAGCATAAAACCGCCGCAAGCAGCCAGGCTATCCAGCGCTTCGCGAGCCGCTGCCCTGACTTCGGCTCTTGTACCGTCGCGCATCAGCATCGGATTGATGTTTCCTGTCAAAAGTGCTTTGCCGCCCAGATTTTTCGCCGCCACCTCTGGCGGCACCTGATAGCCGAAAAGGTTAAAGGAAGTTATCCTCAGATCATTCACGAGAGCTTCGTGTAAGTGGGCGCTTTGGCCGCACATGTGCATCCCGCGGCCGTCTGCCGAACCGGTGTCCATGGCATCGTATATCATATTATCATACGGCACGACGAACTCCTTGAACAACTCAGGTGAAATGACCTGTGCCGAGTCTTCCGCCAGGCCAAAGCTCGCGCGTGGTCCCGGATCGATTTCTTCGAATTGCCTCTGGGCCTGGATCAGGCTCCGAGTAATCTTCTGCATGAATACGTGGCAACGCTCCGGGCACTCCAGCATCCAGGCGTAGAAGTCCTCGCCCACCAGATCGACGGCAATCATGTTCGGACCTATGCCGCTGAGTCCGAGCCGGCCCACCACGACCCTGCCTTCCCTGCCGTTGAAGGTCAGGCGCGTCTCTCCTGCCAACTCCTCCATCCGGGCACGCCATTCACATACCGTGCCCCAGAGTCCGGCATCGGGCTGCGGAATTTGAAAACGGTCCATCGCCTCGACCGTCTTGATGGTCGGCCGGGAAAACAGCGTTTCATCATCCGGGTAGAAGATCTCGGCGCCAAATGCATCGGCTTCGATGACATTGTCGAAATAAGGGGCTACCGCGATAGTGGGGCTACAGCAGTAGGCGTCTTCGGGAATATTCTCTATCCTGTATTTTGCGAACTGCAGCTGCCAGTAATACTGCGTCTCGACATCCTTGAAGAGTTCCCCGTAGGGAATGCCGAAAATCGGGGCGAAATAGCGCGGCACGAGACAGAATCCAACCGGAACTCGATCGACGTACTCGTAAGACTGCCGAGCTTCCATTCTCCTGCGATTTTGCGCCATCTGCTCTAATGGATAGTCGATATTCAGCGAGAACCTCATCGGTCCACCTCCTTGGAGTCCGGAGAGTCACTGGTCCGCCACACCTCTTTCAAAGCTATGGCCGCCGGCTTGGGGTTGCCATGGAAATCGATGATACTGGTGTTGATCGGCAGAGGAGATGTATCGTGGGATCCCCAGAGCAGCACCCCGCCACAGCGGGGGAAGCGCTCCTTGCAACTCCTTATCCCGAGCGCCAGCGTCTCTGCCTGGTGCTCCTGGCTCCAGGTGACGTATTCCTGCAGATTCCCGGGTTCGCGTCCGTGCAGTTCCACCAGCAGAGGCCAATCGATCCACCAGGACGTGGGATGGCTCCAGTATTCATTAGCCGCCGTCGGAGGAAATTCCGGGTAGCCGCCTTTATACTGCCGGGTGATCTCAACCGGATTGGCCCCCGGGCAGCACAACTCCGCCCTGAACAGTGCGTCGTCGTCCGCCCAATAGTCCCGGTTTTTCTCCGCAGATCCCAGACTCGTATAGGGGCCGTGCACGTTCCAGTGCAATCCCTTGCCGAAATCGGCTGCCTGTGCATTGGCTCGCGGCCCGGAAGGAGAGGTGGGTGTATAGCGGCGGTCGGGATCCAGTTCTGCCACGACCTTTTGCAAACGCTCGAGCATGGGATGCGTGAGGTCACAAGGTTTGCCCGTACCCGTCTTGTTGCCCTCCAGGTCCCCCTGTAGTTCGTTCCCGCCCGACCACAGGGCCAGAGAGGCGTGATGCCGGCGTCGCTCGATGAAGGATTCGGCAATCCTGGTCAGGTTGGCAATGCTGGCCTCATCTTCCGGCGGCCAGTTGTCGATGCCGGATGAAGTCAGGGGGAATTCCTGCCAAACCATGATGCCGAACTCATCGCACAGATCGTAAAACCACTCGCGCTCCAAGAAGCCGCAGGCATTGATGCGCATCATGTTGCAGCCGAGGTCGCGATAGAGCTCGAGCCTGGTGGCGTAATCCGCGTAAGTGAGGTCCGCGAAGTTGGGGCGAATGGGCGCGAAATTGACGCCCTGAAGGAAGATCCGTCGACCGTTCACCACGCAGACCCAGGGGTCGGCATCCTCCCGCGAGCCTTCGCACCGCTCCCAGGTGATCTGTCTGAAGCCGACTCGACGGGCAATCTCGTCGAGCTCCCTGCCATCGCCGTCGAGGAACTGGCAGCTCAGCTCATAGAGCGGCTGTGCGCCCTCCAGGTTGGGCCACCAGAGATCAACTGCCAGGTCGGTCCAGGCAATCCCCTTCTCGAACTGATGCACGTCGAAATCCGCTGTTGCAGCGCTTGAACCATCTTTTGTCAAGCAGACTCGCACCATGGTAGCTGCATCCCCTGTGGCACGACCACTGAGTGTCAGCCTGCCTTTGCCGCTTGAAAGATCGGCATTTGCTGTGCAGCGAAATCCTTCGATCACCTCTCCGTCGGTGGCTATTAAAGCGATCGAGTCCCAGATGCCGATCTGCACCAGTCGGGGCACCCAGTCCCAGGTGTAGTTGAAGCGGGGTTTCCACTCGGTCATGCGCGAGGTGTAGCCAAACTGGCCGAGCCAGCGCGGCGGCAGGTCGAAGATGATCTCCAGGATATTATCGCGGCCGTTCAGGAACGAAGTGAGGTCGAACGAGTGGGGGATGTGAGAGCCCCGAAAGGTCGACACCTGGCGACCATTGACGAGGATCCATCCCGAATAGTCCAGCCCCAGACAGTGGAGGCGAAACTTCATTGCGGAATCGAGCCAGCCGTTGGGAATCTCAGCCCGATAGATCCAGTGGCGGTTCTCCACCCATTCGCAGTGGCGGGCGTTCAGACCCACCTTCCAGTCGGGGATGATTCCCGCATCCCGGAGGGATGCCTGCACCGACCCGGGAACTCTGGCGGGAACGGGCGGTACATCGATAGTGCGCCGCGTCTTCTCGAACTGCCACAGGTGGGGCGTATGGCCAGACAGCGTCCACTCGAGTTCGGCCAGGTCGTATTCTCTTTTCATATCGCGCATCGCTTTTGTGTGAGTCAGGTCGCTGTCGGCAGATCGGGCAGCATTCCGGTTGCCGGGTCGTAGCGTCCATGTTTCCTGGCCGCGTCGACCATGGTGAAGATGTTTTCATCCGGGGTGTCCCGGCCGCACTGATCCCCGGTGGAAAGGATGAATCCGCCTCTACAGCCGGCGGCTCGCATTACCTCGAGTGCCTGCTGTCGGACCAGCTCCGGCGAGCCGCGGAGCATGACATCTGTGGTGTGCAGGTTTCCCATCAATGCAAAGCGGCGCCCATGCGCCTTCTTGAGTTCGGCCAGGTCTACGTCACCCATGGGCGAGGGCTCGAGCGGGTTCAACATGCCGATGTCTGTATCCTCGTTCAACAACTCGGCCAGAATGCGGCTCTTGCCACAGGAGTGCAGCATCGTGGGAACGCCTGCGTCTTTGGCCAGGCGGGAGAATTTGCTCAATGCGGGAAGGGCGTATTTCCGAGCCAGATCCGGCGACGCCAGGGTGATGGTGCCGGAGCCGCCGAAAAGGATGTAGTCCACACCGGAATCCAGGGCCAGTTCCATCTCCCTGGTGCCGCGCTTGAGATCGTATTCAAACCATTCTTCCAGGAGTGCGGGTCTGTCCATTTCCGTATAGGCCAGCGCTTCAATGCCCCCCTGGACAAAGCTGTTCCAGTTCTGAAAGCCAGGATAGGTAATGGTTACGCCGAACGCGTGATTGCCCGCCGCACAGGCCTGCTGCAGTTCGGCAAGTTGCTCACGGTCGATCCCGGTTGGCAGCGGCCTGATCCATTTGAACTTTTTGAAATCCGCCGCCAGATCTTTGATCAGTTTTTCTGTTGTGAACGGAGGTTCCTCTCTGAAGCAAATGGCCCTATCGCAGAGATCCCCATCGGGCGTTCTCAGCGTTGACCGCCTCAGCATGGCATCTTGCTGTTGGTCGTATTCGAGTTCGACCCGGGACTGCACATCCGTGCTGGCATAGAGAAACGGAATTCCCATCACCGGCGCCACCCATGCATCTAGCCCGTAGTAGTCGGCTGCCTGCAAATAGAGCTTCCAGTGGGGAATAACGCCATTGAAACAGATTTCCCAGAAAGGCAGGCCCGAGCGTTTCAGGGGAATGTAAGTCGAGATATCCGGCGCCACCGGAACGAGATCCGGGATGTCGTTGCGCATGGCCGCCAGGAATCGTTCTTTTGATGTCATGCGTCTTGTGTTCCTCTCTCTGCCCGGGGTAGCATGGAAGCTTTTCGGCGATAAACAGAGCCAGTCGTTCTCGCGAATCCGTAGTAATTTACAGATACATGGCATAGACGGCACTGTTTTTGTTGATTTATATATCGTAACTCTTTATTTTCCATATTTTTAATGGCATGGTCAACTCGGCGTCAACTCGGCAAAAGTCAATTCTTTACGAGTTGGCCCGCCAGAGACGCGATGGATTGGGATATGCCACTTAGGCGAGCAAAAGAACTGCTGGAAGAGGCGCTGGCCAACGGCTATGCCGTGGGCTATTTCGAGAGCTGGAACCTGGAGTCTCTGCAGGGAGTAATCGACGCGGCCGAGGAGACCCGTTCGCCCGTAATAGTCGGCTTTAACGGCGAATTCCTCAGCCATTCACAGCGCCTGATCGAAGAGCGGCTCGCCTGGTACGGGGCTCTGGGGCGGGCTGCGGCCGAGTCTGCATCGGTGCCGTGCGCCGTGATCTTCAACGAGTGCGCCCAGGACGGTTGGATAAGACAGGCCGTGACTGCCGGTTTCAGCCAGGTCATGCTCGATGATCCCGCCGCATCGCGCTCCGATTACATGAGGCGCCTCGTGGACTTGGCGGCATATGCCCACGCGCACGGGGTGGCGATCGAAGCGGAGGCGGGACAGCTTCCGAGCGGTGTCTCGGAAGGGGGGGAGGAGGCGAGTTCCTCGCTGACGGATCCGGATATGGCGGCTCGCATGGTAGACGAGGCGGGGATCGATATCCTCGCCGTCAGCGTGGGCAATGTCCACGTGCTGCTCGACGGCCGGCAGGGCCTGGATCTCGATCGTCTCGCCGCTATCCACGCACAGGTGGATATCCCCCTCGATCTCCACGGCGGAACGGGGATCGAGGGAGATGACCTGAAGGAGGCGATCGGTCTGGGTGTGGCCAAAGTGTGCTACGGCACCTATGTGAAACAACGCTATCTGGCGGCGGTGCGCGCGGTGTTGGCCAACGACGAAATCAATCCTCATCTCGTGCTGGGCTTCGGGGGCAGCGAGGATGTGATGGTAGCCGGCCGTCTCGCGGTGCGCGACGCCGTTCTCGAGCGGATCGAGCTTCTCGGTTGTTGCCGGAGGGCATAAGTCATGGCCGACGTAGGATGCGCGGGAATTCTGGTAGCCGATATGTTCTGCGGCCCGATGCAGGACCTTCCACGCGAAGGGCAACTGCTGGCGATCGATGCCATTGAGCCGGGGGCAGGGGGATGTTCTGCCAACGTGGCCATCGGTCTGGCCAAACAGGGCTTTGCCGTAGATCTGGTGGGCTGCGTGGGGACCGATTCATCGGCGCAGTCGTTGCTGAGATCCCTGGAAGACGACCACGTCGGCTGCGAGCACGTAGCCGCCACCGATCTCTATCCGACGAGCAAAACGGTGATTTTGGTGGTAGAAGGCCAGGATCGCCGCTACATCCACATGTTCGGTTCCAACAAGGCGTTTACCATCGGCCATATCGACCGCGACTGGGTGGCGGATCTGAAGCTGTTTTACCTGGGAGGTTTGCTGGCTTTACCGGCTATCGATATGGACGAGTTGCGGGAATTGCTCGAGTTCTGCAGACAGCAGCAGGTGGTTACTGTCGTAGACGTGGTAGTGCCCCAGGATTTCCAGGTGGCAGAGGTGATGAAGCCCTTGTTGCCGGAGATCGACTACTTTCTGCCCAACGACGACGAAGCCGCACAGATCACGGGCCAGACCGACCCGTTGCAGCAGCTGCGGGAGCTGAGTGGCTATGGCGCCAACACCGCCATCATCACGCTGGGAGAAAAAGGGGCGGTTGCCGTCCGCGACGGAAAATGCTGGCAGATAGGGGCGTACAGCGTTGATTGTGTAGATCCTTCAGGCTCCGGCGACGCTTTTACCGGGGGCATCATCGCCGGCGTGCTCCGCGGCCTCGACATGCCCGGAATGCTGCGCTATGCCAGCGCTTTCGGCGCCTGCGCCACCCGTGCTCTGGGGACTACGGGCGGTCTGCTCTCGGTCGCCGGAACCGAAGCGTTTATCGCCGAACATCCCATGGAGATAGATTCCCGGCCTCTGTAACAGGGTGCTACGGCCACCTGTTGTAAAACTTCAGAAGAGAAAAGAACAATGGACACAGAGATATGCATGCCGGACCTGGGTACGGCCGCTGCAGAGATTAAGATCGCGGAGTGGCTGATTGAGGTGGGGCAGCCGGTGGTGCGGGGGCAGGCGCTACTGGTGGCTGAGACCGACAAGGCCGCGATCGAGGTCGAATCGATCGCAACGGGCGTCCTACAGGAGATTCGGGCAGCGGTAGACGACGAGGTGGCGGCCGGGGATGTCATAGCGATCGTGGCGGTGGAGTGCGATGCTGAAATCAGCACCGCGCCTTCGCCCGCGCTGGAACCCGCGGCGGCTGAAGAGGCCACGCCCGTCGAGCCGAAGCTCGAAGCGTCGACGCAGTCGTCTGGACCGAAGCCGGCGCGGAAGGGCATGTTCGCGAGGAACCGCCAGGCCGCAGTCCAAAGATCGGAGGGTAGACGCCAGCCAGCCGGACTCCGGGACAATCAGCGCGCCGTGACGAGGAGGCTGGCTCAGAGCCAGCGCGAGGTAATACCGTTCAATATGGTCTGTCGCGTTGAGGTATCGGCTATGGAGCGACAACGCGAGGCGCTCGAGGTCGAGTTCCAGCGACGAGTCGGGTACGACTCGTTCTTCATTCAGGCGATTGCTCAGGTTGTGAGGGATCTGCCCTGTTTCCTGGGCTATCAACTCGACGATGAGATCGGGACACACGAGCAGGCGAATGTCGGCTTCGTGGTTGGATTCGACAAGGCGCTGCACACACCGGTAGTCCACGAGGCCGATAACAAGGGACCGGCCGATATCGAGCGGGAAGTGGCCGGGTTGGCGCTGAACGCCGCGCGCGGCAAGCTGTTGAGCGACGACTGCTCAGGGGCCTGCATGATCGTGAGCAATCTGAGCAGCTATCCGATTCAATCGTTCCACGCCGTCATCCCGCCGGGCAGCAGCGGAGCCGTTGCGGTCGGCGGGGTCGAAGAGGTTCCGGTCATCCGAGACGGAATTGTGGCGGCAGTGCCGGCAGCGCTGGTGACTCTGACCGCCGACCATCGCGTCGTCAACGGGCGGAACGCGGCGATGTTTTTGACCCGCCTCAAAGAACACCTGGAGGCCCTATGAGAAAGATGGACTACGACAAGGGATTTCTGATCGGCCTGTACGAGCGCATGGTTCTGATCCGAGAGTTCGAGGAGGCGGTGAAATTCCTCTTCCTCGAGGGTGCCATGCCGGGCACGATCCATCAGTGCCAGGGACAGGAGGGTACGGCTGTGGGGGTGTGTTCGGCGCTGGCAGAGGAGGACGTCATCACGTCGACGCATCGTCCGCACGGCCACGCGCTGGCAAAGGGTTTGTCGCCCGAGGAGATCCTGATAGAACTTTTCGGCGGCGGCACGGGATGCTGCAAAGGCAAGGGCGGGTCGATGCACGTGGGCAATATCGCCAAGGGGATGCCGCCGGCGATCGCGATTGTGGGCGGAGGGATCCCGCTGGCCACGGGCATGGCGCTGGCCTTCAAGATGCAGAAGCGTTCGCAGGTTGCGGCGTGCTTCTTCGGCGACGGCGCCTCGTCCGAGGGGGCGTTCCACGAGGGGGTAACCCTCGGGGCGATATGGAACCTGCCCGTGATCTACGTCTGTGAGAACAACCTGTACGGCGCCTCGACGCGGGTGGATAAGATCACTCGCCTGCCCCGTATCGCCGACCGGGCGGCGGGGTACGGCATACGCGGCGAGACGGTCGACGGCAACGACGTGCTGGCCGTCCACGAGGCAACGCGTATCGCCGCTCAGCAGTGCCGCGACGGCGAAGGCCCCGTCCTGTTGGAGTTGGAGACGTATCGCCTGACCGGCCACTCTCGACGCGACGCCTGCCACTACCAACCAGCGGCCGAGCGTGAGGCATGGGCTCAGCGCGACCCGATCCTGATTTTCGGCCAGGTGCTTTGCCGGCGCGACGACGTCGATCAGGCGGATCTCGACCGCACCCGCAGCGATGTGGAAGCCCGGGTCGCCAGCGCCATCGAAACCGCCCGACGCGAGCCGGCACCGCTTCTCGCGGAGCTGACAACCGATGTATACGCTTGAACCGACGCGTGCGGCCGACCGATATGCGGCGCGACGCGAGCACTGAGAGGACCGGATGAAACGTTTGACGATAGCCGAAGCCCTGCGCGAGGGGATCGCCGAGGAGATGCGGCGCGACGAGACGGTGTTCTGCCTTGGTGAGGACATCGGCGTACCCGGTGGCTGGGGGGGTGCGTTCACCGTCACGCTGGACTTGGAAAAGGAGTTTCCGGATCGCATGCTGAACACGCCGATCGCGGAGCTGGGCTTCTTTGGCGCTGCTGTCGGGGCCGCCATCATGGGCATGCGACCGATCGCCGATGTGCAGTACGGCGACTTTTTGCTCTGTGCGATGGACCAGATCCACAGCAATGCGTCGATGCTGCGGTACATGTCCGGCGGCACGGTGAAGGTGCCGATGGTAATGCGAGCACCCGTCGGTGCGACCGGACGCGGGGCGCAGCACGCGCGCAACCCGGAACGATTTTTCGTCGGCGTGCCGGGCATCAAGGTGGTGGCGGTCTCGAATGCGTACGACGCCAAGGGGATGCTGAAATCGGCCATCCGCGACGATAACCCGGTGATGATCTTTGAGCACAAGCTGCTGTACGGCTCCAAAGGGGCCCGCACCGAGAGCGGCGCGGTCGATGCCACCTGCGACATTCCGGACGAAGAGTATACGGTTCCACTGGATACCGCCGCGGTCACCCGCGAGGGGGAGCATGTGACCATTTTGGGGTGGCTGTTGATGCATCACTTCGCCCTGGCTGCGGCCGGGACGTTGGCCGCAGAAGAGGTCGAGGCCGAGGTCATCGACGTGAGGAGTCTCTCGCCGTTCGACTACGACACAATCGGCCGAAGCGTGCGCAAGACCGGATACGTGGTGATCGCGGAGGAAGGACCCAGGACCGGCGGCGTGAGCGCGGAGCTGGCGGCCGGCATTACCGAGCGCTTCGGTGAGTATCTGATGGCCCCGGTGTGTCGCGTCGCCTCGCCGGATATTCCCGTGCCTTTCGCGCCGGTTTTGGAAAACGCCTATCGTCCCGATGCCCAAAGGATCGCGGCGGCTGTGCGCCAGCTGCTGCAGGGGTGATCTTTTTCAAACGTCGAAACTTTAATCGGGGGTGAGGAGCCATGCTGACCAAAGAGCAAGTGCGGTCTTATCAGAAACAGGCCGGCGAAATGTTCCTGAATGCCGGTATCTACATCAGAGATAAAGAGGTAGAGCAGATAGAGATCGCCGATTTCAACCTCGACCAGTTCGAACAAACCGGCCTCGGCGTGCTGGTCTACGTGAATACCGATCGCTGCTGCGCCAAGGAATTGGCCATGTGGCCGCGACAGACCTGCCCTCAGCACCGCCATCCCTCTGCAGGTGACAGGCTCGGAAAAGAAGAGACCTTTCGCTGCCGCTGGGGTACTGTCTATCTCTACGTGTCCGGCGAATCGACCCGGGAACCCGGGGCGAAACCGCCCGCCGGCCGCGAAGATACCTACGATGTCTGGCACGAAATCGTGCTGCAGTCCGGCGCTCAGTACACGCTCCATCCCGACACCTGGCACTGGTTCCAGGCCGGGGACGAAGGGGCCGTGGTCTCCGAGTTTTCCACTACCAGCACCGATGAAGCGGACGTCTTCACCGATCCGGAGATTCAGCGCCAGACCCAAATCGTCGATTGAATCAGCTTTAGCTCCTCGAGAAGGCATATTTTCTCGTGCTGGCTGCATTGGTATGGTCGCTCCGAACCATGCCTGATTTTTCCTTGACTCTGTTAATCGGCCCCTTTAGATTGCCCGATAGGCGTTCAGGGGATGCCTCGGTCCGCGGAAAGGGTTTAACCCACCTCGATTCTCTAATTCTGTTAGTGTTCTGATCACCTTCTTTCTGCTTGTCGTCGCGGACAACAGGCCCAACCGAAAGAGGGTATTATCTTGCCTACTCCACTACCCCCCAAGCCCCATCTGGACCACCTGAAGAAACAGGCCAAGTGCCTGCTCAAATCGCATCGCAACGGCGATCTGCAGGCGTGTGAAGCGCTGCGGCAACACCTGCCGCACTTTGCCCAAAAATCAGACGACGAGATCCTCGCCGCCGAAGTCACGCTGCACGATGTTCAGCACGCCATAGCTCTCCAGTACGGATTTGCCAACTGGTCCGCACTGAGAGCGGCAGTAGCTGAGTGTAATGGGACTCAAGCTCCCGCTTCCGGCGCCAAACCGCGCTTATCCGCATTAAAAGACCTCGACGAGAAACTCCGGCGCCACATCGAAATGCTCGGATTTGCCACGGTGGGCGCCTACCGTATCTGGTGCCATAAAGAGGGATTCGGCAGCGGTCTCGACAAGAGCGACGCGCAGTTGTACGAAGAACTGGTGCGCCGCCAGCAGGAGCCGCCTCGTCCCGTGCTTCGGCGCGACTACCGTCCCGCCGATGAACGGAATATTACCAGGGCATACCAGGGTGAAGATGACGACCTCTGGGACGGCTGGAAAGTACCCTTTGAAGGGATCGAAGATGCCGATGAGCGCGAGGCGCTGTACCGGCTCTTGCTGCACTGCACCCGATACGCTCCCATAGGCGGCCCGCTACTATGGCAACTGGCGCGCTACCACCGCGATTGGCTACACCTGGTAGAGGAGTGGATACCCAAAAGCCAGAACGAAAAGGGACTGCTTGCGGAGTTGACCCGTTTCCTGCTGGGGCGCGACGAACCGCCACGGCCCGACGACGCCCGCCTGCAGCGGGGCGAAGCACCCTCCGCCTGCTACGCGCGCATACGGGCCCAACGCGAAACCGTGCTCAGCCCCGAGGAGGTCGAGGCGTTTGAAAACCGGGGATACCTGCGCCTGAAGGGAGCCTTCCCCCGCGCCGCGGCGCTCGAAATGCAGGATTTCATGTGGTCGGAACTGGAGCGGATGCACGGCTTCAGGGGCGACGATCCGGCCACCTGGAACCTGGAGGGATGGTCGCCGGACAAAGCGCCGTACCGGTGGACCATGCTCAGGCTCAACCAGAGCAAAACCCACCCGGTCTACAAAAAACTCGCCGCCCCGCGCATGGTCTCGGCCCTCGAGGAAGTGGCCGGCGAGCATGCCGCCTCGCTGAAGCAGAGCTGGGGCGCTTTCACTCCGGTCTTTCCCAGCCGCTCCGATGCCCCCTGGGATCTGGGCTGCGGCGGCGAGTGGGGCTGCTACGCCGATCCGCAGGTGCCGTGGTCCATGGGAGTGACCACCTTCTTTTCCGATGTGCTCCCCCGCAGCGGCGGCCGCCTTCTGGTCGAAGGCTCTCACCGTCTCGTGCGCGCCTTCTTCGACCGGCTGAAACCCAGTCAGCTTTTGGACGGAAGACATCTGCTCCGGGAGTTTTACCAGCAGTATCCCTTCTTCGCCGAGTTGACCGGCAAGACACCGGACCAGGGAGATCGCGTGCGCCGCTTCATGGAGGAAACGACCGAAGTCGAAGGGGTCGAACTGCGCGTGGTGGAGCTGACCGGCGAACCGGGCGATGCCGTCTTCTACAATCGCTCACTCGTATCCAGCAGTGCGGCGCGCAACGTGACGGATACGCCGGTGTTTATGCGTGGATGAGGGTAGGATTTTTCGCTTTATTGCAGAGCCTGTGGCTCGGAAGGAAACAACACTGTGCAACCGCTAGTCCACGAGGCCCTTGGTAGGTTCTGGCATGCTTCTGTTGATGTCCTGGAAGTAATAGCAGAAGAAGAGGGGCGATGGTGCTATCGCGCCCTGACAGACCGTGGCTGTCTGTTCGTCAAGCTGCAATGGGCGGCATGCGGTCCGGGTCAAGAGATCCTCAACGGTCTTCGGATTCAGGCCTACATCGCCCGGCACGGTCTTCCGACCAGCGAAATCCTACTCTCGGTGGAAGGTCTGGGTTATGCGCAACTCGACGGCTTCCCAGCGCTTCCCCGCGTCCTGGTTCATTCTGATATCACCTGGGGAAATGTGCCGCGCAGCCAGGATGGTCCTCTGGTGCTCATCGATCTCGAAGGTGCGGGAATCGGCCCGGCGGTGATGGATCTGGTCGAAGTGACGACCAAGCTGTGTCTGGGACCCAGCGCATCCGGTCCGCTCCAGACGGAAGCGACCATGGCCTTCTATGCCGGCTACAGAGAGCATCGGCTTTTGAGTTCGGAGGAGGTGATGACTTTTTCAGATGCTCATTTCTTTCATCAGTTTTTCTACCTGGTGAATTCCCTTCAACGGGAAGATTTTGGCTTTATCGATCGCATGGAAGCGCGTTTGGCCAACTGGGAGAATGGTATCCTGAACAGACTGACGAGTGCCGCGCATGGCATCCTTCGATAAGTTATAAACACGGAGCGAGAGAAGTCGGTGCAGACACGCAATCCTCATAACCCTGAACGGGACCGCAAGATCGCCGAGATTACAGAATATTTCTTTGGACCGGTAGCCAGGGTCAGCAAGTGTCACTCGCAGACCAATTACTGTGCTATTGTGATGTTCGAGCAGGCCATTCCCCAACGACTCGTCAAGCTGACGAACTACAATCCCCATGCTATAGAAGCAGAGATCGAGCTGTATCCCAGGATGGCGGAAGCAGGCGTTCCCGTTCCGAAGATCGAGTTCACCCACCGCGATTACCCTTCTGTGACGGATCCATTCATGATCATGCCCCTGTTTTCCGGCGCCAAACTCACCGCTGTCTGTTCTCAGGATGTACCTGATGCCGTAGCGGCGTGTCAGAGCTGTGGTCGTTTGCTGAGAAACCTCGATACCTTATTCGGCACGGAATTCAGAGAGCTTCAGACGACGGGGCAGAGCAAGGAGCAGTTCACGGCGATTCAGGAAGGATTGGATGCACCTCTCGACGTCTCGTGTTTGAAACAGGTGGACCGCAGACTTGCGTGCTCCACAGCTGAATATCTCGACGAATTTCGGGTGCCTATCGAGCGGCAGTTGACGCACGGACAATTCCATACGGAGAATATCTTGACGGATGAAGAGAATCGGATCTGTGTGGTGGATTTTGGCGAGTCTATCGCGCTCTCATCTCCGACAAGAGATCTGTTCTATCTGCTGTGGTCGCTGCAGATCTGGTGTCAGCGAGATGGGAACTCTCCGGAAGCGAGGGCCGTTTTTGACGGATGCGGACCATTGAGTGATGAGGAGGTCGATCAGCTCAGGTATTGGGAATTGGTTTCCTATGTGAATCAGGCGAACGAGGCAGCCAAGAGGAGTGAGGATCTTTCGGTAGTGAAGGCCAAGATTCTCGAGTTTATTCGCGCAGACAGTAAGGGATTTATGGACTGGAGTTCTTTCGCATCATGAAGAATCGCCTTATTCGCGCAGACTATGACCGCGAACGTACCGGCGGAACTCGAATCGAGGTAGGGGATGACTGATCCGAACCGCGGAGAGAGAGCGTTTGGCCAAAGAATGAAAAAGGCAGAAGTAGTGGCATTATCCGATGAAGTCACCACGCCCACATTCCTGGACCATCCCCATGCATACTCCATAGATACGCAGATTCCGCACAGTCGCCGGTTGGACATGACAAGCCCGGCTGTGCAGATATTCGGAGCCTGGAGCGAACGTCGTCTGCGCGGGACGGCTACGCGTTTCCTGACGTCGAGCGAACCGGGCGCCCGAATCCGCGTATCTTTTGCCGGCCATGCTGTCAGTGTGCTTCTACCCATGGATTTCGTTCCACCCGGACCTCGATATGGAACGTTAGGAGGTGCACTGCGGTGCCGGATTGACCGGAGCGCCTGGGTCGATATCCCCCTCGATCGCGGCCGGGAAGTGCTCGTTGGCAGCGGATTATCCGTCGGGGATCACGTCCTGGAGATAGAATGCGGCGATGTTGACTCAGGACCTTGCGGCATCGAGGCCGTTCGGACGTGGGATGTGACGCCCGGCACCGCCCTCGGCCAGATAGACGGTGGCCCCCAACTCACCGACCTGCGTGCAGATATTTCCGGGCCGGTGCAGTTCTCACGCACCATACGGAATGCGCGTACGGGCGTTTTCTCCCTGCTTCTTCCCCTCCCCGGAGTGTATCAGATCGACCTGCATGCCATGGGTTGGGAGCATCACTCTTTCAGCGTCGAGATCGCAACCCCCGGGCAGGTAGTGGAACTACCCGATATCGCGTTATCACCCCTGGAACCTTTACCCGCGCAACCCAGGAAATTGGATGTTGGTGAACCCTTGATCCTGGTTTGTTTCGCTCACGTCAATATCTGGGGACAGGAAGCGGCGGAATGGTTGGCCAGGCGCGTCGACTGGATCAACGACCAGAAGCCCCATGTCGTGCTCGGTGCCAACGAGGTAAATCCACTCTATGTCGCCGGTGCCTTGCGCGCGTTGCACTGCCCGTGGCTGGCATGCAGTGGCAATCACAGCATGGCGGAATTCGATGAGGTCATGCCTGCGGCAAACCGGGCACTCACCCTTGCTCCGGCACGCTTCCTCACGGCTGGCAAAGAGATCCAGGGGGAGATGGCGTGGGAGGGGGTTCTCTCCCAGTTCGCCGCACACGACAAACTACGCATCCTCTGTTCATACGAACCGTATGCACCTGCCGCATTACTCGAACGCCAGCGCATCCGCTTCTTCTTCTACGGCCACAGTCTCCAGGAGAACTGCTATTGGAACCGGGGAGGAACCGCATTCCTGCGCAAGGTCGATGCGAATACTTTCTACCGCGTCGAGATCGGTCCTCCGCATGATTTCTCAGCGCCGGTTGAGATTCAGCGCTTCACCTTCGAGCGCGAAGTATAATGGAACGGAACAGACTTTTCTTGCCCCATCCGCAATTGTTGGACTATTTTCACTGACCCATAAGGGAATTCTCGCTAACAGGTGTGCCGCGAAGTGCCGAACTACTGGTCGCTGGAAGTGCGACTGGAAAAAGGCCGACCCAGTTTATTCCATCCGATCGCCAATATAAGGAGGTTTCTGTGAAGATTACCGACATAAAATGCTACGTTCTCTCGCACGAAGGTCAGGCGCCTGCCTTCCATTGGCGCCAGGGGCTGCGGGTTCCCGATTTTTCCGGCCACACCATGTACAGCGCGGTGCTGCGGGTGGACACTGATGAGGGTATCACCGGCCACGCCGGTGGACCTGGTTTCCGCATGGCCGACATTGTGGTGGGCTATTACAAGCCCGAATATATCGGCAGCAATCCGCTCAATATCGAGGATATCTGGCACCGCCAGTGGGAGCTGCGCCGCCTGGGTGTGCCCGAGGTAGGCATCATGGATCGCATCTGCTGGGATATCAAGTCCCAGAAGGCCGGTCTGCCCGTGTACCAGCTGCTGGGTGGCAACAATCCGCGCGTGCCCGCCTATGCCTCCACTGTCACCTGGGACACCATGGACGAATACGAACTCCACATCAAAGAGTGCATGGACGTAGGCTTCTTCGCCTTCAAGCTGCACGCCACCGGGGACGCCAAGTGGGACGCCCGGCTGGCGCACAATCTGCGCAAGTGGGTGGGGGATGATGCAGATCTGATGTTCGACGCCTCGGACGGCTGGGATTACGTCACGGCTTTGTGGTTTGGCCGCCAACTGGAGGAAGCCGGTTTCTTGTGGTACGAGGAGCCGATGCGCGAATACGACCTGCCGTCCTATACCGAGCTGTGTTCGGCGTTGGATATCCCGATCCTGGGGGCCGAGACCTGCGAGGGTGCCCACTGGAACATGGCTACCTGGATCAACATGCGGGCTCTGGACATGGTGCGCGTCAGCACGGTCAAAGGGGGGTACACCGGGGCCATCAAGGTGGCTCATCTGGCCGAGGCGTTTGGCATGCGGGCCCAGGTCCACGGCTACGACCGGCACCTGTGCGCGGGCATTCCCAACAACGACTATGCCGAGATCCTGGTGATCGACAGCGAGCAGATCAAGGGGTTGACGAGCGATACCCAGAGGGGACCGGTGATCGACGGGTATGTGACCACGCCCGACGAGCCGGGCCTGGGACGGCAGCCCGACTGGGAAGAGTTGGAGAAACGGGCGGTGCTGATCGTGTAGCTCGGATGCGGGAAGATGTCGGCTCAATGAGTTTAGCAAAAAAGCGTCCAATGGCATTGGGCGCTTTTTTGCATTCGAGCATTCCCGTATTTGGATAGCCCGAATCTGACTTTTGGGAGCATAACGCCCGATCCCATCGGTCAAGTTCCGAAGTAGTATCTCCACACTTTGCGGACGGCGGCGATGGTCTGATCGATATCCTCGTCAGTGTAGCGCTGGTCCACGGGCAGGCGCAGGCAGGTGTTCTGGAGGGTATCGACGTTGGGGCAGGAGTCGGGGTCGTACGCGGTGTCGCGCCAGAAGGAGGGCACCTCGTCGGTGAGGGGGTAGTATTTCTTTTTGGCGATCAGCTCGGTGCGCAGGATATTGCTGACGGCGGACAGGCCGGTGTTGATGGAGATGCCTTCGGCGCGCAGGGCTTCGGCGAGCTCGTCTCTGGATGGAGTCGACCCCGTGTAGCGGCTGGCCAGGGGCCACCAGGAAGGCTGGCCGCCTTCGACTATTCTGGGGAATTCGAGGTGCGGGAGGTCGGCCAGTTCGCTGTAGTAGCGGCGGGCGATCAGGTCCCTGCGGGCCACCAGATCTTTCAGTTTGCGCAGCTGGGCGATGCCGACAGCGGCCTGGAGACAGGAGGGACGGTAGTTCAGGGCGAAGAAGGGGATGGGCTGGCCGCCGCGCTGGACGGAGCCGTCGCGGATGTAGGTCTTGTCGCGGAACAGGTCGGCCAGCCGGGCGGTGCCCTCGTCATGGGTGGTGACGAAGCCGCCGTCACCGGTGGACATCTGTTTGGATTCGTTCATGCTGAAACCGGCCGCATCGCCGATGGAGCCCAGATGGCGTCCTTTGTACGTGCCGCCGTGGATCTGGGCGCAGTCCTCGAGGATTTTAACGCCGGTCTCCCGGCCGAGACTGTTGAAGGCGTCCATGTCGCAGGGCATGCCGGCCATGTGGACGGTGATGACTACCCGGGTCCGGTCGGTGATCTTTTCTCTGACTTCCCGTGGAGAGATCAGCCGGGTTTCGAGGTCGATGTCGGCGAAGATGGGAACGGCGTGCAGGGCGAGGATAGCGGCGGTGGTGCCGATGTCGGTCATGGGCGTAGTGATGACTTCATCCCCCTCGGAGACACCGAGAGCGGCCAGGGCGGTATGCAGGGCCGCCGTACCGGAGGTGACCATCAAAACGTGTTTTACGCCGAAGGCCCTGGACAGTTCGGCTTCGAATTCGGCGACCTTGCCGCCGGGTCCCATCAGCTTTCCCGCTGCAACTGCTTCCTGCAACAGCGCGAGTTCCTCTTCTCCGTATCGGTTCGGCAGACTGTAGGGCGTGGGTTTGGCCCTGGGACCGCCGTGGATGGCGAGTTTTTCCATGGGGTGATTTCCTTGTAATGAGAAAGCCAAAAAAATAAGTAGAGCGACTCAATGTTGCGGTCCGGCCGCATTGGGGCCGACGATGGCGAAACGCATGGGCGAATAGTGGGTTTCGGTGAGGATGCGGTCTCCGGTGTCGTGCGCGATCCGCCAGATTTCGGCCATCATGTCGCGCATGGTATTCCGGTACGCGGGATCGACGGCGAGATTGATCAGTTCGTTGGGATCGTCGTCCAGGTTGTAGAGTTCGTCGTAGTCGAAGCCGTTGAAGACGAACTTCCACGGCCCGCGCCAGAGGATGCGCTGGGTCATCAGGAAGCGGGTGCCATAGAATTCGGCGTAGCTGCTGTCGAAGTCGGATGCATGCGCGGTCGGGTCTGCCAGCAGGGAGGCGAAGGAGCGGGAGTCGGGAACGTCGATGGACTCGGCTCCGGCCAGATCCAGGAGGGTAGGGGCGACGTCGGCGAGGGAGACGTGGGCGTCGGTTTCCACACCCTGTGCGATTTTCGGGCCGGCAGCGATCAGCGGGATGTTGTACGCCTCTTCGAAGGGACCGAAGTTGTGGGCGTCGAAACCGTGGGCGCCCATGTAGCGGCCGTGATCGCTGAGGACGAGGACGATCGTACGGTCGAGCTGACCGGCCTGTTCCAGTTGGTCGAGGAGGAGGCCGAACTGCTGGTCGAGTTCGGTGATGAGGGCATAGTACACGGCCCGTGCTTCGCGCCACTGGCGGTCGGTGATATGTCGGAAGATTTCCCGCTGACGGCGATAGAAGGCCGGGCTGCGGGCGAAGTCGTCGCGCAAGTTTTCCGGGAGCCGGATGGAGTCCACGTCGTATGCGGAAAAGGCTGCGCGGCCGGCGATGAGCGGCACATTGGGCTCGGAGAAGCTGACGCAGCAGGCCCAGGGGCAGTCCCGGGCGAACGATTCGGTCAGGAACTGCCGGGCCATGTCGACGGTGAGAGCAAAGCTCCGCTGCGCGGAGGGGACCTCGGTTACGCCGTAGTGCAGGACGGGGTTGTATCCTTCGGGGCCGGTTTCGTATACCGCCAGGCTGTTCTCGTCCAGCAATTCTTCGGTTTTTGCCAGACCGGAACCGAGGGCGCGGAAGGCGGCCGTGGCGTCGCAGCCATTGACCTGCCAGCCGAAGTCCTCGAGTCGATTGGTGCGCTCGACGTGCCACTTGCCGAAATACCCGGTCCGGTACCCGGCCTGGCCCAGGTGCTGAGCCCAGTGGGGATGGCGGGTGCGCAGCACGCACTGGTCGTCGTCCACGCAGTGCTCCACCTGGAGGACGCCGTGGTTGTGGGGCAGAAGTCCAGTCATCAGGCTGGCCCGGGCCGGCGAGCAGGTCGGCAGGACGGTGTGCGCCCGGGTGAAGCGGGTGCCGCGGCCGGCCAGGCGGCCGAAGTTGGGGGTGCGGCAGTCGTGGTCCGGACAGGTGACTTGAGCCTGCATGCCGTCGGGCAGAAACAGCAGGATGTTGGGGCGGTCGTCCATGGTTGCGCAATCGGTGAATATTTCGGTTACACGCTCGATGATCTCGTCGTTGAAAGCTAATCCATGGATGGAGTAGTGAGCAAGCTCTCCTCTGCTGAGGGTTCGATTCTGTCGTTTGGTTCGTCCATTGGGTCGGATTTGATCTGGACGTTCGAACCTGCGGCTCAAGAATTGCCGTAGAGGTCGCATCGGTATCGAAAATCAGATCTGCTTGACGGTCAGGGTGGGATTCGACACATTCATCGCTGTTGGCAACGGCTCGGCCCGCGTTTCCTCTAAAGAGCACCGAATCCGGTGCTATAGAGCGGCAGCCGGAGCAATAAGCAGACGATCCGCGGATCTGTCGAGAGATGGGAAGCAGCCAAGAATCGACAGATGGCTTGCACCCAAAAAAAGGAGAGGGGATGTCATGCGCTGTTTTACCCGAACCCCCCATTACAGCGGCCCGGATGATCCCGCAATCGGCGAAGTGCGGGGCACGCTCGAACTGGGCGAGACCGTCGTCATCGAAACCGTGGGCGGAGCGGACAACGACTACGTCGCCGCCGGCGAAACCCGGGCGGGGATGATCACATCGGCGACCAGTCACCGCCGTTATTCCCGTCCCGGCGGTCCCTTCCTGATCGATGGGATCGAGCCGGATGACTGGGTGTCTATCGAGATCCTCGATATGGAGGTGGGGCCGTACGGTTTCTACCGCAACGGCGGCCCCAACTGGGGCAACTGGCGGTGCGTGGCGCCGGTGCGCGACGGGCTGATCCACTTTCCGCCGGATTTCGTGGTGCCCGTGCGGCCGATGATCGGCGTCGTCCAGCTCGAATCGTGGGCTCCCAATCAGATAGATCACGGTGGCAACATGGACTTCAATTCGATTCAGCCCGGCAGCACGGTGCATATCCGCGCCCAGAAGCGGGGCGGCCATCTCTTCCTCGGCGATGCCCACGCCCGCATGGGGGACGGGGAGCTGACCGGCGCCGGAGTCGAGATCGATTCGACGGTCACCCTCAAGATAGACCGTTCCCCCGGGTTTCCCAACAGCAGCCCGGTGGTGGAGACGACCAGGGTAGTGGAAAGCGCCGAGGAGTACCTCACCAGCGCCCGGGCGGAAAACTGGGGCGAAGCGCTCAAAGCGGCGTGGAGAGAGATGGTGGCCCTCATCGTCGACCGCTACGATACTACCGTCGAGTACGCAAATATGATCGTCGGCACCATAGCCGATGCCCGGCCCGGGTTCGCGACCGACTACATGGGCTCGTACTCGACATGTCAACTGGCCATAACCAAGGAACTGCGCCGTACCGGACAACCGTATCAGCCGTAATTGGCAGGTAGCAAATGGAGCAAATCGTTCTCGTGAGTCTGTGGCAATTTATAGATACATGCCATAGTGCAGAATGGAGGTTTCGGCTCTGGCCAGATAACGCGAGGCCGAGTTCAAGCGGCTGGTAGCGATTCACCAGCAATCTCTCAAGCCGCGTGCTCATGGACATACCCTCCGCTCTTCAAGGTTCTGGCCACAGCCCGGCAGTTCATTCGCCGGGGGGGCCGTGCAATAATCACCAAAGGAGTCTCCATGAGTAGAATTGTCCTGTCCTCGCCCCTCACTCACAGCGACTGGATGCTGAAAAAAGACGGACCTGAGTGGGGGCCGGTCGGCGTCCGGCAGATGCTGACGCGCTGCAAGGAGTTCGGTTTTGAAAAAATCTTCTGGCGCTGTTACGACGGGGGGCGTTCGACCTATCACAGCAGATTGATCGAACCGTTCAAATGGATCGATCACGAGGAGATCTATCAGTTCTCCCCCGGCTATATCCCGCCGCCGGGCGCCGAGATCCTGGAAAAGTGTGAGAGCCTGGACTACTACGGCTTCGACAGCTTGAAGGCCGCCGTGGAGATCGGGCACGAATTGGACCTGGAGATCCATGGGTGGATGTCCTTGAACGAAGACGACCACGGCGTTGGCTGGCCTTCGAGATTCACCCGCGAACATCCAGAGTGCCGATGGGTTAGAAGAAACGGCGAAAGATACCACTCACAGTTGAGTTTCGCCTTCCTGGAAGTGCGTGAATACAAACTCGGCCTCGTCCGGGAGGTGCTCGCTTACGAGGTGGACGGCATCCTTCTCGACTGGATTCGCACCGGAGACATCCGCGACAATCCCCAGGCCGATGAACAGGGCAATGCCGACTTCGGTTATGAGAAGCCCAATATCGACGTCTTTAAAAAAGAATACGGCCTCGACCCGCGCGAGGTGAGCGCCGACGATCCGCGCTGGGTCGCGGTCTGCGCCGAACCGGTCACCGCGTTCATGCGGGAATTCCATCGAATCGTCGGGAGCCGCAAAAGGAAAACCAGCACTGCGGCCATGGTGCAGCACCCCTGGGCCTACCGGGGCATTCTCCCGGAGCAAATCACCAGGGACACGCCGCAGTGGGTCGTCAACATGAAAGGCAACCGCTACGCGGGTGCCCTGAACGGCCTTTTCTGCGACATCAAGACCTGGGCACGCGAAGGTCTCGTCGATTCCCTGCTGGCCTCGGGATACTACGTGGATGGTGGTACGCCCGAAAAAGCCTACGATTACATGGTTGAGGAGACCGAAGGCCGTCTGCCGCTCACCCTCTACATCTGGGTGCCCGCAGAGGCTGCCGACTTCGAGCGCGATCTGAAAATTGCAGAGCAACTCGGCACCAGGGAGATGCTCTTCTGGGAGGCGGATTACATCGACTCCCGCCCGGTGGACAAACTCGAAGCGCTCGAGAAGTCGATCCATTCGTATCAGGGGAATGTGCGGATGGTCGATTTGCCGAAATTGGGTGGGCCCATATAGGCCGGCTAATCGGGACTATCTGGAGATCTCCAGCGCTGCGTGCTGCCGGCGTGTGTAGCGCAATCGGCAGTCGGGACTACCTGGGGATCTCCAACTGGTTCCCGACTTTCCACGCCAACGGCGGCCCCGAATCGCGCCGGTGGTCGATCCTGCCGCAGCACGTTCTCTGTTTCGGCGGAGGATCCGCCGGAACGACTTCTCGAATCCCTAAAGAGGGCTAACTCTATGCTGATCATCGACTGTCACGCGCACATCACCTCGCCCGATGAACAACGCTATCCGCTGAAAGAGAATCCGCTGTTGATTGCCGACGGCAGGGGCTCGATCGAAGACCTTCGCGAAATGAGTCTCGCCAACGGCGTCACCGCAGTGCGCGCCATACACACGGTATCGTCCTACGACTACGACAACCGCTATCTCTGCGACGCCGCCAGGGCCAATCCGGACTGGGTTTCCGGCGTCTGCACCCTGGACCCCGACGACCCGCGCAGCCCGGACCTGCTGACGCTGTTCGTGAAGCAGTACGGAGTCAAAACCCTCCGCAGCACCCCCGGGAACCAGCGCACGACCTTCGATCACGACGGCGTCCGCAAACTCTGGAAGGCCTGCGCCGACGTAGGCGCGACCGTCGACATCTTTCTGATGCAACCGGCCCACGTCGAAAGCGCCGAGAAGTTGCTGCGCGAGTTTCCCTCTCTGATTGTGGGATTCGATCACTGCATGGATCTGAAACCGGGACCGCTCTACGACCAGGTCTTGAGTGAGGTGCTGCGGCTCTCGAAGTACGAGAACCTCTATCCCAAGGTGGATTTCATCAGTACGGGTACGGAGAACGGTTTTCCCGGAAGCGATCTGCACGCCGCCGCGCTGAATATCATCGACACCTACGGGCCGGAACGCTGTGTCTGGGGGAGCAATTTTCCCAATTGCGTGTGGACGCCCAAACTCACCTATGCGCAGCACCTGCGGATCTTCACCGAAGCTCTGCCGTTGAGCGACGAGGCGCGCGCCCAGGTGCTGGGGGAAACCGCACGGCGTTTGTGGTTCCCGCACCTGTGACCCAGCCCCTCTAGCAGACTCCCGGAAGGTCAGCCTTTTGCCTCCATCCTTTATCTATGCGTCCCAAAATGGCATCCTGCCATGGCTTATAGGGTTTCAGTCCGCAGGCATCCCATATGGGAATCTCGCCTGAAGGCAGCCCGGCTACGACTCCTCGTCGTGCCAGGACATGGCTTCGCCCCGGACGATTCGGCACCGCAGCTCGTATCTGCCCGGCCACTCGACGGGTAGATCGCCGTTTTCGACCATCTCCCTCAGCGGATTTGCCTTGGTCTTGAGGGGCAGGTAGATCCGCTGACGCTTCCGGGCCGATTCGAACAGGGCCATCATCACCTCCTGCACGGCGCGAGCCCGCTCGCCGTCGCTGATGGAGTGCTCAATCTTTCCCTCTATCAGATCGATCGCCTCCTGGCACTGGTGGGCCCAGCAGTCGTGCCACGGCGCCTCCACCTCCTGCCAGCCGTCGGTTGCCGCGCTCATGTAGCGAACTCTACCGAACTCGCAATTGTATCCCGCCGAGCGGCCCTCGGGCATGTACATCGGTTCGTCTGAGGGTATTTCGTCGATCGGAGGACGGCCCGTGCGCAGCTCCATTATCCCCTCGGAGCCGATGACGCGACAGCCCTGTCCAAGGCCCGAAATCAGGCTTCCCTCGATGAGGATGGTGGCTCCATTGTCGCAGCCGGCCAATCCCAGACAGGCATCCTCTGCCGGCAGGCCGCGCTCGACCTTGTCCGTGGTCCGTTCGACCGCGCCCATCACCCACTCGACTTTGGGTTCGTCCATCAGGAAAAGAGCGAGCCGGATATTGTGGGAGTTGGTGTTGAGGATGTTTCCGCCATCCTCCATCACGATCTGGTTGACGCGGCCGATGGCTCCCTGACGGATGAGCTCGCGGGCTTTCAGCCAGGTGGCGTGGTGAGGTCGCTGGAAGGCCACTATAAGCTTGACGCCATGGCGCGCACAGGCGGTGAGCATGTAGTCGGCTTCGCGCAGATCGACGCTCATCGGCTTTTGGACCAGGATCGCCTTGGGCTGGCGAGCCGCAGCGGCAATCACCATCTCGGCGTGGTGTCGGTGCCAGGAGCAAACATCGACGAAGTCGGGCCGTTCCGCGTCCAGCATCTGTCGATAGTCGTCATAGCGATTGGCCTCGTCCACGCCGAAGAAGTCGCCGAAATCGCGTCGCGCATCGGGGTTGGTGTCGGCCAGGGCGGCGATCCGGGTGGGCTGTTCCGGCACTGCGAGCCAGCCGCGGGCATGGACGCGGGCGATGATGCCGCAGGCGATTATGGCGGTGCGGTATTGTGACATGGATTTCTCCTCTGGATGTTGACGCTCTATCGTTTGAGGCATCGTTGACTCCTCGGCACGAAACTCCTTCAACAACAGGTCGACTGCCAGACTACCCGCTTTCTCCATGGGGTGGTCGATTTCTACAGGTTAAATCTTTTAGATAGAAGATTAAAGATTTCCTGTGTATGGGTGTCAAGAGAGCTTTGACATTTGAACGAATTTCGAGGAAGTTTGGTGGGGAATCAGCCACTCGACGACCGAGCTATACATCGACCTCGACCGGGCCCATCCCATCCCGATGGGTGCTCCCTTAGCCGGACTCGAGGCAATGACAGGAGACGACCAGCGATGACACCTTTCCAGGAACGCCTGCGGGGCAGCACCCCGGCACTGTTGACGACGTTGGACAGGGAGTTTGCCGTGGATCCCGACGCCATGCGTCGGACCACCCGCCGGGTGCTCGACAACGGCTCTCGGGGGGTGGTTGTCCTCGGCACCTCCGGCGAGTTCTCCGGCATTGATGACGACCAGCGCGAGACGGCGATCCGGGCTGTCGTCGAGGAGGTGTCCGCTCAGGTCCCGGTGATCGTCGGCTGCGGTCAGCCGAATGTCCGGCGCACCCACGAGCAGGCCAGGGTTGCGGCGGATCTGGGCGCCGATGGCATTCTCGTCAATCCGCCCTTCTACTTCCCGATGACCCAGGACGAAGTCGTCTCCTTCTTCGCCGATATAGTGGGTGTCTCGCCCCTTCCCGTCCTGCTCTACAACATCCCCGGGCTGACCGGTGTTGCCGTGGAGCCGCCCACGATCCCGCGGCTGCGGGATGTCGGCGTGCAGGGCGTCAAGGACAGTTCCGGGAGTCCGGCCAACACCCTCGCCTACCTGGCGGCCCTCGGGCCCGGTGCCGACTTCCGCGTCGTGGTTGGTGGCGAGACTTTCTTTCTTCACCTGCTCGACGCCGGTGTCTGTGCCACCACCGGCCTGATGCCCAACGTCGCCCCGCAACTGGCGGCACAGGTCCACGAGGCCTGGCACGCGGGGGATTATCAGGCCGCCTTCGCAGCCCAGCACCGAGCCAATGCCTTTGCTGCCGCCTTCCGGCCGGTGCATGAGTTCCTGCCCGCCACCGGCAAGGCCGTCCTGAGCCGGCTCGGCCTCATGGAAAAGTGGGTGGCTCCCCCCAAGACCCCGCTGTCCGAGGAGGAGGAGGAGCGTGCCTTCGCGGCCGTGAAGGAGTATCTGCCGGAATTCAACAACCGGTAGCGGCGCGTGGGCTTCCTCCTATGGCTAATCTAACGCCATCGAGTGTCTATTGCACCGTGGGAAGTCCAATAGCCGCTTGAGCCTGTCTCTTTTTCTGGGGGAATATCAAGGTGCGCCCCACCTCGGGAGCATACACGGCGAAGGGCTGATGCTTGGCGCAGTACGTTCCCAGTCCATCGCTGTACTTGTACACGTATTCGTCGTGCGACGGTTGATTCTTGTACCAGATGCCGCGGTACCCGTCATCCTTCTGATTCAGCGTCTCCATCTCATTCTCCGATTTGTATCAGGCGCGGCGGTGGGCTTCCGGGCGACGGATGCCGGTCAGGTAGGTGCAAATCGCGCACGACCGCTTCCTCCCATTGCCGTTGTACAAACCATCTGCTACGTGAAGAGCAATAAGAGAGACTCACAGGGCGGCATCGCCGACGCGGTCGAGCCAGTCGTAGAAGCAGCGGTTGGCTTCCCACTCCAGGTCCATCATGCAAGTGCCCAGGATACAGACCCCGAAGACTTGCTCCTCCCGCAGCAGCGACTCGGCTACGTCCAACTGTCTCTGCATCTGCTCGTAGCTCAATAGCTTACTGTTGCCGAAATCGAACAGGTAGATGCACCCCAACTGCGGCTTGCCGCCGCTCAGTTCGGCGATGCGAGCCAGGTACCCTGGATACTGGCCGATATCCGCCGAATGCCACAGTGGGCTGAGAAAACCGGCGAAGTAGGGAAAGCAGGCCCAGACCCGCTCATCCTCCAGCGACATCTCGTAGACCGTGCCCATGAGCGGCAGTTGGGATGCCTCTGTGGCGTTGATGAACTGAAGCCTGGCGAGGTGCTCGGGCCTGGCTCCGGCCGCTATGCTCCCGGTGCTGAAGTCGTCGATTAGATAGGCATCGATCCGGGGATCGGTCACCGCCAATCCCTTGGTATCGCGCAATGCCGTCGCACAGCCGTCCAACTCCAGGCGAAGCGGTACGCCCTCCGAGTGGCGGTGCAGAGCGCTCTTGGCGATGATGCGCCGGGCCGACGGCATTGAGGCCAGGGTCGCCCGGTCCAGGACCAGCCCTCCGGCCATTAGCACGTTGGTAATTCCGGTCCGGTGAATGGCCTGTTCGGTGTCCAGCGTGGAATCGGCGAATCCAAGGGGTCGGTACTCGGCTGTCTCCTGCAGCGCATTGACCTTCATGCCCCACAGCCAGAGACGATCACGCAGTCGCGGTCCAGACATGTCTTTCTCCTCTCATTATCCATAGAGACCTTGAAAAAGTCACTGTTTTTATGGGGGAATGAACTTCTTCGCCGCTATAATCATGATCTGTGAGATTTATATAAAAGGAATCTGTCTGTCGCGCGTGCCGTTGCAGGGCCGCCAATCCCACTATCATAACTCGATCTCGAAGCCCCCCACCGGAAGGATGCTCCACTGGTTGATGCGCCCGGTCTTCTGTTCGTCTTCGTCCCAGTAGTAGGCGAAAATATTCTTGCGATTGTAGGCGTTGAGGAGAGTGAAATAGGAGACTATATTGAAGCGCTCGTAGTGCTTGCGTTCATCGATCCGCAGGTCCAGACGGTGATAGGCGGGGTAGCGCTCGTCATTGATGCGGTCGCGCTGGATGATACCCGTGCCCAGCATCGCCGAAAGATCGGCATCGAATGGCGTATAGGGACGGCCGCCGGCAAAGCTCCAGCGCAGGCTGTATTCCCAGTGATCGCTGGGCCTGTAGCCGACGATCAGCGACAGCAGGTGGCGATTGTCGAAACCGCGGTTGCGCACCTCGCCGGTTAGATCGGTGTATTCAGACACGGAATAAGAGTAGCTGGCGGTGCCGTAGAGCCGGTGGGCCAGCTTCTTCTGCAACATGATCTCCGTGCCCCAGGAGCGGGCCTCGCCCCCGCCGATGAGACGCCCGGGGGTAGGGCTGCCGTATTCCGCATAGCTGTCGATGATAGAGGCTGTTGGGTCGTTGGGATCGTAGGGGAGTTCGGTGTAGGTCTTCACATAGCCCTCGATGGTCAGCGAAGTATTCGGCGTCATCCGGCGGCGGAAGCCCAGCACGAAATGATCGGCTCGAGGATTCTCCAACGTGCTGTTATCGGCGTGCTGGACCAGGAGGGATGGTGCCAGATTCTGGTAGAAGATGCCGTAGGCGGCATTCAGGCTGGTCCGCTCGTCGATATTGTAGCTGAGCCCCAGACGCGGGGCCAGATCGTATTCCTCATTCAGATCGAAGTAATCGAAGCGAACCCCGGTGATAGCGGTGAACCGGGAACCCAGCCGCTGCTCGATGCTGGCATAAAGCCCCACCTTGGCCGTGGCCACATCCCGCCCTACGCGCACCTCGGGTGTGGTCTGACCCACCCGATTGGTGTCGCTCTTGGCAAAAATGGTGTAGTCGGAGCCGATATGGCGGGCCACCCCGCCCCATTCTATCTCGGTACCGGGCCGCAGTCGCCAGTGCACGTTGCTCCGCAGGGTGAACTCCTTCTCTCGGGACTCGTTCCGATAAATGGCGGTACCCAGGTCGCCGTCCACCACGTCCACGTCGAAGTCGCCCAGGGTGTAAGCCAGCGAGGTATTGGCGTAACCCCGGTCGCTCCACAGCCAGCGCCAGTTGGCACCGGTCACGTACTGATCGCTCGAAAAGTCGGTGAAGTCGTCGTCCTCGTCGGAATCTTCCGGATCGAAGTTGATCCTGTCGAAACCGGTCAGTCCGAGCAAGGAGAGCCGATGAGTTTCCGACAGGTCAAAAACGGCTTTCCCCTGTAGATCGCTGTAGCGCGGCACCGCTCCGGTGCCGATGGCATCCACGATCAGTTCCAGATAACTGCGCCGGGCCGACACCAACCACGATCCCCGTCCTTTTGCCAGGGGGCCCTCGAAGACGAAGCCGGCGCCCCCCATGTCCAGATTGGCCTGGCCGTCCAACTCATCCCGATTCCCCTCGCGCAGGTCCACATCCATCACCGACGACATGCGATCTCCGTAGGCTGCCGAAAAGCCTCCGGCAGAGAAGTTGACGTCGGCAATCAGATCGATATTGAGCAGGCCGATGGGACCACCCGAAGCACCCTGAGTGGGAAAGTGGTTGATATTGGGGACCTCGATGTTGTCGATGACGACCAGGTTCTCCGCCGGACTGCCGCCGCGAACGATCAGGTCATTGCGCTGGTCGGTGGCCATGTTGATGGCGGGCAACGACTGCAGCAGGCGGCTGATATCGCCGGCTGAGCCGGGCGATCTCCGGATCTCTTCGTAACTGAAGTTTACCGTACTCACCACCCCCTCCTCGGCATCGGAGAAATAATCGGCGGTGACCACCGTCTCCCCCATGCCCACCGCCTCTTCGACGAGTTCCACCTCCACGGCAGTGATACGTCGATACCGGATCACCACATCCGGCTGGATGGTGGTCCGGTACCCGACCATGGAGATCTGCAGGCGCTGGACGCCGGTTGGCACCTGGGTCACGACAAACCTGCCATCATCACCGGCAATCCCCCCCAACTCCTGACCGATGATCAGGATATTGGCGCCAATCAGGGGTTGCTGCGTGGCGCGATCCAGCACGACGCCTTTGAGAGTGCCGTGGCGGAGGACCTGTTCGCCGCCGTCCGCAGTGCCGGCGAACAGGCAGATGATGATGGCGAGGCTGATAATCATGGCGTTCCTCCGTTGGTTCGTACGGTCTGAAAGCAAACCGGATAAATAAGTGACTCCCCGTTGGCTCGTGCGCTCTGGAAGCAAAACTGGACAAATAAGCGACTCATTCGTGGAGCAGCCCCGCAGGCGTGGAGCCGAGGAACTGACCAATCTGTTCGATCGCCCACTCGCTGAACAGATCCCGTGGCGTGACCTCGGGGGGGTGATCGGATCATAGCCCAGCCACATTGATAAATCTAAGGGAAAAAACGATGAGGACGAGATTTAAATAAACGCCTTATATAGGTCATTCCCCTCTCTTGCTCCCCATTCCCTCTCGCCCTATCTTGAGCCCCAATGCGGTATTTCTCCGTTGGTTAGCTCAGCGTCCAGTAAATCCAGCATTTCTCATCTCCACAGAGGAAACCACTATGCACCGCTTGGACTCCGGCAAAATCCTGGCCATCGACGATCGGTATATGCACGCCGATGATCAGGTCCGCACCACGACCCACCCGTTCCAGAAAGACGACGCCAATCCGGTGGAGCAGCGCTTCAGCGAGTGGGAGACCTCTGGCTCCGTCCCCGGACTCGTCCTGCCGGATTCTGCCGCGGGGGGATACCGGATGTTCTTTAGTAGCTACCATCACGAAATGGGCATCTATCCCACGGGCATGGCCATCTCTGCGGATGGTCTGTCCTGGGCTAAACACCCGGATTACCTGGATGATCGTGACTATGCCGGAAAGGATCGCACCTACCAGGGGATGAGCGTGTGCTGCCACTCCCAGGCTGCCGCTGACGACTTCCGCTTCTATGCCATGGTGGTCTTCCGCGAAGACAAGGGCAAGAAGCTGCCCTTCCGCGTGCACTTCAAGCGCTCGAGGGACGGGCTGGTGTGGGAGTGGCTGGAGAGGGAACGCTACTGGACCGGCTGCTCGGATGTGATCAACATAATCTGGGATACGCAGCGCCAGCGTTTTGTCTCCTACCACAAGGTGTGGCGCGTGGTGGGCGTGGATGAGCACGGGGGGCGTTTCCAGGGCTATTTCACCGCCTTCATACCCACAGAGACTGGTGATGGCAAGGTGCGGATTGTAGGAAAGCGTCTGTTCTGCGATCCGGCAGACCGCGCTGTGGACAGGCTCCTGATGCTGGGGGAGGGCGCCACGGGGGACGGCGGGGGCGGGTATACTACGGACGTATTCCAGATGATCAGAGTGGTGGCCCGTGCGGAGAGCACGGATTTTGTCACCTGGGAGAACAACACGGTCATTCTGGAACCGCCCCCCGGCGCGGCGCCCGACGAACAGAGCTATGGCATGCCGGTGTTCGAGTATGGCGGTATGTACCTGGCCCTTCCCAGGTACTTCCTCGGCATCTCCGGCAAGCTGAACGTGCGCACTGCGTGGAGCACAGACGGGGTGGATTTCACCGCTCCGGAGGTGGACACCATCGACTGCGGTGCACCGGGAACGTGGGACTGCGGCATGGTGCTGGCCGCCGCCGAGCCACTGGTGCTGGGAGACCGGCTGTGCGTATACTACGGCGGCTACAACGTCGATCACACGCAGGACGACGGGAACTTCCAGATGCGCCCGGGGCGGGCGTGGTTGCGTATGGATGGCTTTGCCTCACGCGCGGGCGGCACGCTCAGCACGGTACCGCTGGTATCCAGAGCACGCCAGCTGCACATCAACGGCACAGGGACCATCGGGGTGGTGGTGGAATCAGCGGCGGGGCAGATGCTTCACAGCGCGAGATGGCAAGGCGACTCCACTGATGCGCAGGTGGTCAGCGCCGAAGGCCCTCTGCATGAGGATGCCTTCCGTATTCGCTTTGATCTGAATTCCGGGGAGCTGTACTCGTTCCGTCTGGCGTAGGCGCTGCTGGGGCAAGGGAGTGCCGCTCCTTGTGAGTGACAGATACCGCCGCAAGATCCGCGCGGCGCGTGTTCACAGCCGCCCAATCTTGAGACTCAGTGCATGATCGCGATCCCTGAGTCACCGCGCAGTGGCGGCTTTGACGCGATACCTTTAGGGAACAGGCAGGAGCGCCATGCGTAACAGCAACACCCAACAGACCTCGGCTCAGTAGAGTCACCCGTTCAAATAGCCTGCTGAAGCTTTACTACCAGCGACCGCGAAAAGGCCGGAAGCCCTGTCGGTAGCGCTGAATCCAAACCGGTCCAATAATCGTGTCGGGGCCGGCTGGGGCCGCTGGCAGTTCCCCATGATATCTTTACTCGATACGCTCAAACCGAATGCAGAAATCTTCGGTTTCGGTCTTGAGTTTAAGTTTTTTCGTTCTGAGAATCGGCTGTAATTTTGCGGGCTCATCGGATATTTCGTCGCCGACTACATTTTCCTTGGTTAACCCTTTTCCTTCGTCTTTTTCAACAGTGACCCGATTGAAGAAGTATCATTGCATCCCCGCCGGAACCGGTCGAAAGATGCACGGCGCCACTTCGCAAGAACCAGCACCGGCCGAGAGTCACGCTACCCTGCTCCTCGGACGCCGGCAGCGCGAATGCAAGCGTCAGTTGCACCATGCCGGAAGTAATCCCGATGCGCATTCCTCGCCTCCGCCCACATAAAAAAAGGAGACCGCGAGAGAGCACGAGTTAGAAGTTGAGATAACTGAGTCGGTATGGCTACTTCGATGTCCATGAAATCGGGGGAGGATCACCTTCCTGCTGTATTCTCATTTTGTTCGATGCCGGTTTTGGAATTGGGGCAGTCCTGAGATTGGCTCTTTTCTCCAGAATCGGTCCGATCTACCTCTGATCTACCCTCCAATCCAGCCCACATCTCAGCAGACTTTCCACGATCGTGGAAAGTCTCGCGTTCAAAGCGTTCCACATCTCCGCCATGTCACTTTCTGAGCCAACAGGAAGAGGATGTTGGGACGGGGCATTATGGAATTCCTATAAATTGTTGTGAATAGTTAATTTAGCAGTGGAAAATTGGTCGTGAAAATCTGTGAAGTCTACGTTTGAGCTAACCAACAGAAATACTGCGTGTCGGGGTTCAAGATTGAGATCTGAGGAGGGTGGAGCAAGGTGAGGGGAACTAGATCGCGATGAATGTGGGGTTAATCCATTCCGCGACTAGTAGTCTGTCAACACTAATCTTGGGAATCAGAATCTGCGTAAATACCTGAATTTGCGTGAGTTATTGAATGCAATCCTGTCAAAATTAGTTTTGACAGGATCCTAGCTACTAAGGCCCAATACGGATATATCTCTTGACGGGCGACGTTTGGCATCATTTTTTGGTATACCATAGATCATAGATCATAGATCATAGATTGCAGGGAGATTATATGATGCTGACAGAGAATCGCCTGTCCAATTTGCCGGAGATTGAAAATACGGATATGTCGTTGAAGCGCAGTCTGTTAAAGGATCGTGCTGCGGACACACTACGTGACTATATCAGTAGCGGAAGGATCCCCGAAGGAACCAAGTTGACCGAACGAGACGTCTCCGGGCTGCTGGGCATCAGCCATTCCCCGGCGCGGGATGCATTGATGAATCTGGAAACTGAAGGGCTGGTCGTCTCTAAGCCGAGTGGGCGATTCGTCATCGAACTCACCGAGAAGGATGTGCGGGATATTCACCTCGTGCGGTGGACGCTAGAACGGGTAGCGGCCGAACTGGCGGCCGCCAATATGACCGAAGCGAACCAGGAGGAACTCTATACCGCGTTGCGTGACCTGGAGGCAGCAGTCGATGGGGACGCGCACGATTGGGCTAGTTGTGATACGGCCCTGCACCGGACCATCTGGAGATTGGCCGACAACGCGTACCTGTTGAAGGTATTGGACTCTGTTTTTGGCGCCATTTTTGTGCTGGCTGAGCGCGACAAAAGGTACGGTAAGCGCAACAATGAGCGCGTTATTGCCAATCACCGTAAACTGGTGGATTTGATCGCTGCTGGGGATGGGGCGAACGCAGGACGAGAGGTGGAATTACAGATAAAGCGGTCTTTAGAGAGAAACCTGAAGACGTTTAAGCTTCCCAAGCTTACGGACGAACCGGATGCACAGAGACAGCGCTCGGGCTGAATCCTGCGATACAAACTAATGGCCGAGATAGTTAGGCACCGCTCAGGGCAACCAACGCGTTCAACGCGGAGGGGTCACCCTTGTATAGTTCTGATACTATCGTTTTTTGTAGGATTTTAAAAAGGAGAAGTTACATGGGAGTCGAGGATAAATTCGGAAGAGCGAGGGCTCTTTTCAGTAAGATCGGAAAATTGAGGTGGGCTTTCCCGCTTGTCGGGTTTCTCTCACTAGTCTGGTTCATGATCAGAGTCATACCCAAACCCAGCCGGGCGGGGTATCCCTGTCAACGGACTGCTTTCCCCATTGCCTCCGGGTTCGTCTTCTGGCTGGTAGGAATTTCCACCTCCTTCCTCTTCTTTCGCCGGGCCCGGAAGCGGATGTATCAGGCCCGTTACGTGCTGGGTATGGTGAGCTTTGCCGTGGCAATCTTCGTCCTGGGTGTCACCTATATCGGCACGCCAGCCGAGACTGCCGTGGCCGCCGATGAATCTCCCTTTATTCCGATTGATGCGCCCAACGACCCTGTCGGGAAAGGGCGGGGAATCCACCCGGGACGCGTGGTATGGATTCACGATGCCGATGCCACCAGCTGGGACGGCGAAAGCGGCTATTGGTGGGAAGCTGAAAACACCGATCATGAGATCGTCGCCTCCATGTTGTCCCGCTCTTTGCAAACGCTCGTGGGGAAAAGCAATGACCAAGATGCCTGGCAAGCGCTCTTTGAGGACTTCAATGCCCGCCGCGGCAAAGGGCCCGTCGCCTATCAGCCAGGAGAGCATATAGCTATAAAACTAAACCTCAACCAGGCGCGTTCTTACAGGCACCCAGAAAATGCGCTCTACCCGTCGCCGCAGTTGGTCCTGGCGCTCTTGCGCCAGTTGGTAGAAGTGGCTGGCGTGCCCCCGGCGCAAATTGCCCTCTACGACATGTCCAAGTACATCCCCGAAACTTTGCTCAATCCCGTCCAGGCCGCTTTCCCAGGTGTGCGCTTAATCGATTGGGAAGGAGGCCCTGGACGGCAGCAATACGAACGGGACTCTTCCGTCATGATTCACTGGTCTGAGGATCTAACGATAGAGCGCGCTGGTGGCAATCCCGCATTTTTGCCCCGTTGTGTCACACAGGCCGAATATGTGATCAATTTGGGCAATATGAAAGGGCACCGCTTGGCGGGTGTCTCCTTTTGCGCCAAAAATCACTTTGGCTCCATATCGGTCAGCCGAGCAGACCGAGGCGGCGTCCCCTGGCAAACAGCACCTGGCGCTGCCGGGCTCCACCCCTACATTTCCGTACACGACTTCAGGATTGGCAACCCCAGATGGGAGTCCTACGAGCGTCCCATGGGCACCTACAATCCCATAGTGGATTTGATGGGCCACCAACACCTAGGGGAGAAGACGCTGCTTTTTATGGTCGACGGCCTCTACGCCACCTCCTATGAAAACGCCGAGATCGAAGCCCGGAACCGCTGGCAATCGTCCCCCTTTAACGGCGATTGGACCTCTAGTCTCTTCATCTCCCAGGACGGCGTTGCCATCGATTCGGTCTGTCTGGATTTTCTGCGCACCGAACCTACCATGGACCAAGTCTATGGCTCAGTCGACAACTACTTGCACGAAGCTGCCTTGGCACACAATCCGCCTTCTGGGACAAGCTACGACCCCGAAGGGGATGGTGTACCCCTGGGCAGTTTGGGAGCCCACGAACACTGGAACAATCCAATCGACAAAGCCTATAGTCGCAATCTAGGCACAGGCTCAGGCATTGAGCTAGTCAAACCGTAGACCGCCGAAATCGAGAAAAAATGAAACGGAAATATATCGGGTGTGGGATATTCTTTCTGTTGCTGAACGGCTGCTATTTGTTGGGAGGAAGTGTCAATGTAGCGCCTGACGCAGTGACGAGAGCCACGCAGGGTTACAATGAGTATGAGGGCGAAATAGGCCATTTGGTGGACGGACTCTATCCGGGGAATGGGCCGATGGGTGAGCCCTTTATTTGGCCCGGTAAAGGCGATCTGACCTTCCAGTTTGAGCAACTTCAGCTTGTCGCTGGACTGCGCCTCTTTGTGGGGGCCGATGGGGGGATCTATGAGGTCACTGCCTATCAGGGAGCCTACCTAGATGAGGAGGGCCAGACCGAAACCAGCCAGGCCAGGGTAGTAGGAGAGGCGGTCAATTTCGAACTTGTGGAAAACTCTTGGGTCGAATTGGAGTTTGAGGGGCCAGTCGAGGCCGACTACCTCGAGTTGGCCACGGAGGCGGGCGCCATTTTCTACGAAATTGAGATCCTGACTTCCAGTGATTGACCTTTCTAACGGCTGCGGTATCGTAAAGGAAACAAGGAGGGAGCTATGAAACGGATACTGCTCATTTCTTTGATATTGATGTGGGTGAGTGCGGGATATGCCAATGAAGAGATCACCGTAGATCTACCCGGCGGAGCGACGATGGAGATGGTGTGGATCGAGCCGGGGACGTTTTTGATGGGGACGACAGAAAAGCAGGAGCAATTACTGCGGAGCATGGGGATGTGGGGAGATTGGGACGAAGAACGTGAGAAGCCGGCGCATGAGGTGGTGATTTCTAAGGGTTTTTACCTTGGAAAGTTCGAGCTGATACAGGAACAATGGCAGTCGGTGATGGGGACTACCCCGTGGTCGGGGAAAGAGCAGGTGCAATCTGGTCCCAACTATCCGGCGGTGTACATCTCTTGGGAGGACATGCAGACGTTCATTCACAGGCTGAACCAGGCAGCGGGAGACTCGCTGTATCGCCTGCCGACGGAAGCGGAGTGGGAATATGCTTGTCGTGCGGGAACGGCGACTTTGTGGGCGTTTGGAGATGATGAGGGCGAGTCGGAGAACTATGTGTGGCATCGAGAGAACAGTTCCGGAGGCATCAAGGAGGTGGGCATGAATCGCCCAAATCCGTGGGGGTTGTATGACATGCACGGGAACGTGTGGGAGTGGTGTCTGGATTGGTCTGGGAGAGGGGGATATCCAAGCGATGCTCAGGTAGATCCTATTGGAAATCCTGAAAGACGTAGAAGTCGTGTCATACGGGGTGGCAGTTTTTTCCACAGCTCCCGGGCGACGCGCTCGGCGTATCGTAGCAGCTTCTCTCCTGAGGAGATGGATTGCTACTTCGGTGCGCGTTTGTTGAGAGTAGGACCTCAAATTACCGCCGTTCCGCCCACCGAGAACAGCTCTCACTAAAGGAGAAGGAAAAATGAGGAAAGTAACTTTTCTGGAGTGAGCCCATAGATTTGCTTCATTTTGGATGAGAGTATTTTTTACCCCCATCAGGCAGATGATCACCTTCCCCGAGTCGGGTTGGTCAAGGAGAGTGCATTTATATTTATGAAAGTTGGTGTGATTACGGACGGACACCCCTTTGACGTGATCGGTTTTCATCGGCTGTTTCGCGGTTTTGGCGATCTGGATTGCTATATCCAGCCGCTCGAGGAGTGGGCGATCGACTATCATCAATTCGGCGCGCGCTACGAGGTGCTGGTGTTTTACAACATGCATACCGATCGCCCGGAAGATTGTCCCGGCGGCAAGCGCACGCGTGAGGCGATCGATAGCCTGGGGGACGGCACAGGGATCGTCGTGCTGCATCACGGCATCCTGGCATTCAAGCAGGATGCGGTCTGGGACGCGATTGTGGGGATGACGGAACGGGCGATCGACGACTATAGCCACGATGAACGGCTCGAAGTTCACATAGCCGAGAAATCTCATCCGATTACGGCAGGGCTCGACGATTGGACGCTGATCGACGAGACGTATGATTTCCGCAATGTCGAGGGCGACAACAGCACCGTGCTGCTGACAGTCGATCATCCGCACAGTATGTCGACCATGGCCTGGACGAGGAGGTATAAAGAATCGAGGGTGCTGAACCTGGTGTTCGGTCACGACGATCAGGCATGGTCGAATGGGCAGTTTAGGAAAGTGCTGGGTCGGGGGATCGCGTGGTGCGGAGGAAGGTTGTGAAGCGGCGCAAGATTACCCAACCACCCCACCCCATGCACAAAGACAAAGAACACCTTGGAGGAAAATCATGATACCAACAATGCCCTTCGGAAAAACCGGACGCGACAGCACAAGAATCATATTCGGCGCAGCCGCCTTAGGCAGTGTGAGTCAGGACGACGCGGATAAAACCCTTGAAGTACTGCTCGATTACGGAATTGATCATTTCGACGTGGCTGCGGGCTATGGGAAAGGGGAAGCCGAAAAGCGCATGGCCCCTTGGATGAAGCGGTGCCGGATCGACATCTTTCTGGCGACCAAGACCGGCCGCTGGACCTACGACGAAGCGAAACAGCAGTTTCACGAATCACTGGAACGGATGCGGGTGGACCGTGTAGACTTGATCCAGCTCCATGGCCTGGTTATACCCGATCAATGGGAGATCGCACTGGGATCCGGCGGTGCGCTCGAATATCTCATCGAAGCAAAAGAAGAGGGATTGACCCGATTTATCGGCGTCACTGGACACGGTTTTACCGTTGCCGACATGCACATGAAGAGCCTCGAACGATACCCCTTCGATTCAGTACTGCTTCCTTACAATTATCTCATGATGAAAGACGAGGCGTATGCGGCGAGTTTCAAGAAGCTGGTGGGAATGTGCCGAGAACGGGGAGTCGCCGTTCAGACGATCAAATCCCTCGCGCGGCGTCCCTGGAACGGAGAGAAGACTCGCACAACGTGGTACGAGCTGCTTGAGAACCAGGCGGATATCGAACGCGCGGTGAGTTGGGCGCTGTCCAATCCGGATGTATTTGTGATTACATCGGGGGACATCCACGTTTTACCAAAGGTACTCGCAGCAGCATCGAAGGGCCTCCTGCGGCCGTCGGATGATGAAATGGATGGGATGATCGCCGAACAGGACATGGAGTTGATCTTCGACGGACCGACAAGGATCGGCTTCGGGGATGCGCCGGCAAGGTGATCGTAGACTGTCCAGTGCGGCTCTGTGACCTTTGTCCAGTGCTTCGGCAGTGCGCTGAATCTCAATCCGCATTTCCACGTGCTGATGCTGGATAGGGTCTATGCCTGTGGCAAGGAAGGAACTGCGCCGGTATTTGTGCCGGCACCCCACTTGAGGGATGCCGACGTCCAGCGGATCGTCGAAACGGCCGCCCATCGCCTGGTGCGGCTATTGTAGCAGCGTGGCATACTGGATGAGGGTGAGGTGGATGCCCTGGCCGAGGGAGCTCCGTTGCTATCGGCGCTGTCGGCCGCCTCCATTCAAGGGCTGTTGGCTACCGGACCGCGTGCAGGCCACCTGCTGCTATCGCCGTTGGAACTGATCGAAAAGCTGGCGGCGGCTCATCGCCGCACTGAATGACCCCGACTCGGTTCGTTTCCCAGAATTCGAGCAGGTCTGCCTCTGATCTACCCCCCAATCTCTCTCACGTCTCAGCAGATTTTTCATGTTCGTGGAAAATTCCGCATTGAAAAACCCGTATTTCATTCATTATCAACAAGTTAGATAACAGAAAGAAAATGTTGAACGGGGTATTGTTAATTTCCTATAAATGGCTGTAAATAGTGTAATTAGTGGCGGGAAATTGATTGTGAAAATCGGCGAAATCTACGTTTGAGCTAACCAACGGAAACACTGCGTGTTGGGGCTCAAGATAGGATTCTGAGGAGGGAGGAGCAAGAGAGGAAAACGGCCGATAAGGCGTTTATCTCAATCGATCGCAACGTGTGAAGGCTTGACCGACCCGATTGCCCGCCGGAACGTCCCCTATGCCCGGTACGTAGCCGTCCATATGGCTCAACTACCTCACACGTCCGGATACTGGCGTCCAGCCAAACCCGCACAGGCTTTACAGCAGCTGCTTGAACCCCAGAACGATGTGGAGACCGGGTTTAAAATTTCCTATACTTGGATATTCTCGCCTATGCCCGGCTGCGCAATGATTGGCTTACACCCTGCGTGTTCAGCATTGAAGACCAGACAGGTCTTTAATACCGCGCCGGTGCCACCCGGTGCCTGATGTCACACCATCTCGCGGCACTCATCCGATCGAACTGCAACATACTTTGATCAGAAAAACTGACACTCGACACCTGGAGTAAATTCATGGTCTCCACAGCCAGCTCTCAGCAATACGGAATCATCGACAATTCCGAGAGTCCCCACGTCAAACTGAAAGCCATCGGCATCGGCGACTGCCGGTGGACATCGGGCTTCTGGGGTGACAAGCACAAACAGTGCGAAGAGGTCATGGTGCCCTACATGGGCTCGGTCCTCAAAGGCGACATCGGCCATGGCTACGACAACTTCAAGATCGCAGCCGGTCTGAAAAAGGGTGACCACCAGGGACACTGGTGGCATGACGGTGATTTCTACAAGTGGATGGAATCGGCCGTGTATATCTACGCCTTTAATAAGGATGAGGCGATTGGCGATGATCTGGACGAGATTATCAAGATCATCGGCATGGCCCAGGAAGACGACGGTTATCTTTCGACCCATGTTACCATCAGGGACGACATTGAGCGATGGTCCAATCGCCAGTATCACGAGCTTTACAACAGCGGTCACCTCCTGACCAGTGCCTGCATTCACCACCGGATCACCGGGAAAACCAATTTTCTGGACATCGCCGTCAAGCATGCCGACTATTTGTATGACCTCTTCCAGCCGCGCCCGCCGGAACTGGCCCGGTTCGGCTTCAACCCCTCCCAGATCATGGGACTGGTGGAGCTGTACCGCACGACCCGTGATCAGCGCTATCTGGAACTGGCCGGCATCTTCATCGATATGCGTGGTGACGGCCCGATTCAGGCGCTGACCGTGAACGCCCAGTTCCAGGGCGACATGTGCCAGGACCGGGTGCCGTTCCGCGAAGAAACCGAAGCGGTCGGGCACTCCGTGCTTGCCATGTATCTATACGCCGGCGTTGCCGATGTCTATGCGGAAATCGGAGAGCAGGCTTTGCTGGATGCCCTCGATCGAATCTGGGCCGACGTGGTCGATAAGAAGATGTACATCACCGGTGCCGTCGGCCAGACGCACCACGGCGCATCATCCCGAGTCGATTTCGTTCATGAGGCTTTCATCAATGAATACATGATGCCCAATTCCACCGCCTACAACGAGACGTGCGCCAACATTGCCAACGCTATGTTCAACTGGCGCATGCTGGCCGCCAAGGGTGAGGCCAGGTATGGCGATATCATGGAACTGGTCCTTTACAACAGCGCCCTTTCCGGCATTGGCGTCGATGGCAAGAGCTATTTCTACGCCAACCCGCTACGGGTCACCAGCAAGGCACGTGAAGACACGGAGACGGAGTTTTTCACTCGCAAACCTTACATCGAGTGTTTCTGCTGCCCGCCCAACCTGGTGCGCACCATCGCCAAGTCGTCCGGTTGGGCCTACAGCGTCGCAGAGAACGGTGTCAGCGTGAACCTGTACGGCAGCAACACGCTCAACAGCAGGCTCCAGGACAGGTCGGCCATTGCCCTGACCCAGGACACGCAGTATCCCTGGGACGGCAAAGTCACCCTCACCGTCGATGTCTGCAAGGATGAGGCTTTCGATATCATGCTGCGCATACCCGGCTGGGCAGCAGACAGCACGGTCCTGGTCAATGACCAGGATGCAGGCATCGCCGTTATGCCGGGCACCTTTGCTACGATCACACGCGCCTGGAAGGCGGGTGACGTGGTGGAACTCGACATGCCGATGGAGCCGAAACTGCTGGTCGGCCATCCGCGCATCGAGGAGACGCGTAACCAGGCGGCGATCAAACGCGGTCCGGTCGTCTATTGCGTGGAGACGCCCGACCTACCGGAAGGCACCTCCATTCTCGACGTTTACCTGCCGTCCGACGTGACCCTTGCGGTGGACGACCGTCCGGATTTCCTCGGCGGCGTAAGCATGTTGAAGGGCACTGTGCTCCTGCATGCGGACAACAAGGACGCGATGTACAGCGCTCTGATCAAACCGGACTGGAAAGCCGTCGACATCAACTTCGTCCCCTACTACGCCTGGTGCAACCGGGGAAAGAGCGAAATGACCGTGTGGCTGCCGATAATCTGGCGGTAAGTCGCGGCCTGTCGGCAGGCATTTGACACAAAGATAAGAGATTGAGATGAACGATAACGGGCACGACAGCCGATCCGAAACAGACGGCCTGCGAACCACTGACCAATGGCTCCAGATGGGCACCGGCAAGATGGGATACCCCGTCCGCAGGAAGGTACTGGATATCGGTGTCGCGGTTCTCGGCGGCGGCCTGGCTGGCATCTGCGCGGCGGTGGCAGCCGCCCGCAACGGTGCAGCGGTGGTCCTGGTTCAGGACCGGCCGGTTCTCGGCGGCAACAGTTCCAGTGAGATCCGCGTGCACGTAAACGGCGTCACCCACCTGAAGCCGGACAACATTCCCGAGCGGGAAACCGGGATCATCGAAGAGATCCTGCTCCATAATCGATTCGACAATCCCCAGGAATCCTGGACGGTCTGGGATCACGTGTTATACGATTTTGTGGTGCGCGAATCCAACCTTGAGCTGCTGCTCAACACCCAGACGATCGACTCCGAGATGGACGGCGCCACGATAGTTTCCGCCCGCTGCTGGCAGGCGACGACCGAAGTCGAATACACGATCAGGGCCAGGCAGTTCATCGACTGCTCCGGCGACGGGCTGCTGGCGGCAACGACCGGCGCGCTGTACCGAACCGGGCGCGAGGCCGCCTCGGAGTTCGGTGAGAGTTATGCTCCCGAAAAGGCAGACGGCTGGCACCAGGGCGCATCGCTGGTGATGACCTCAAAGGACATGGGCCGCCCCATGCGCTATCAGCCGCCATCCTTCGCCCTTGAATACGAGGCCGAAAAATCGCACCCCATGCGCAAGATCGGCGCTTACGTGGACGGCATCTGGTGGATCGAGTTGGGCAGCGACCACGATATCATTGCCGACCAGGAGGTCAATCGGCACAAGCTGATGGGCTACATGCACGGCGTCTGGGACTACATCAAGAACTCGGGGAAATTCCCGGAAGCGGCGAACTTCGCGCTGGACTGGGTCGGCTCGGTTCCAGGGCGGCGCGAGTCCCGGCGCTTCATTGGCGATTATGTCCTATCAGAAGGCGATCAGCTCGAGAACCGGGACTTCGAGGACGCGGTCGCCTTTGGCGGCTGGTCGCTGGACGAGCATTGTCCCGGAGGCATCGAAAACCTCGAGGACCCGCCCAGCTATTTCCACGAGCGCTTCTCCGAAGTCTACCAGATTCCGTTCCGCTGCCTCTATTCGACGAATATCTCGAATCTGCTGTTTGCCGGCCGAAACGTCAGCCAGACCCATATCGCGCTGTCCTCGTCACGCGTCATGGCCACCTGCGCGCTGATGGGGCAGGCGGTCGGCACTGCAGCCGCTCTCTGCTGCCGGAAAGGGGTCTCACCGCGCGAGCTGGGCCGAGACCACGTCGATGAACTCCAGGAACAGCTACTGCGCGACGATGCCTTCATCCCCCGCCGCCCCGCCCGCGATCCGCACGATCTGGCCCGGCAGGCCTCGGCAATCACCGCCTCGTCGACCCGTTCCGGTGATGCCGCCCTGCTGGTTGACGGCTATTCGCGGGATGTCGGCGAGACGATCCACCACTGGCAGTCGGAGAGTTTGCCGACCGAGGTGCAGCTCGAATGGGAGGCCCCGGCTTCGCTGTCGCGTGTCGAGATCAAGTGCGACACCAATGTGAAGCGCAACATCATGATGCGCAAAGACTCCAGGGTCAGCGAGACCTTCTGGAACGACATTCCCCATGAGTTGCTGAAGTCGCTCGAAGTCGAGGCGAAGGTGCAGGGGGAATGGATCCGGGTAGGCGCTCGCGACGAGAACCGGACGCGGCTGATCAAGTTCCGATTCGACCAGGTGCAGGCCACTGCCATCCGCATCCGCATGATGGAAACCTACGGCGTCGACACGGCCAGGCTCTTTGAAGTGCGCTGTTATTCGAATGGCGATGGACGATGACCCCCAAAAAAAACCTGGCGGTTGCCGACACAGCCGGCACCAGGGAATAGAGGGTTTCCCATGCCGCGTAAACCGAACTGTGTCGGGTGCTGCGCATCCGATCGGTGTTTCAGTCCACGATACTGAGAGAGTTTCAAACTGTTCTGCATAGCAAAGAGGAGCCAGCAATGAATTCGGAGAATCCAAACTCATCCCTATTCCCCTACGGTCTGCCCAGGGAAAGACCGAACATCCCGCTGAGTCGCGCCATGGAACGGCTCTACACGCGCTACAGCGCGCCGACGTACTGGTGGAATGAGCTTTACTCACAGTTCCGCTACACGCCGCTAGAAGGGCTAGAATATAACAACGGCGATGGTACACTGACGCGTCGCGATCCCAGCAAGGTGATCAGGGCCAACGGCAAATACTACGTGTATTACACGCGCCGTAGCACATCGACGCCACCGCAGGGGGTCGAGGGTGGGACAGACGTGATACCATCGACGGATTGGGATCTGTCCGAGATCTGGTACGCGACCAGTGAAGACGGCTTCGTCTGGGAAGAACGGGGAGTCGCCGTGCCGCGTCCTCCCAAGCCGCATGCTGGATGGCGTTCGGTCTCGACGCCGGATGTTCTGTTTTGGAAAGGCAGATACTATCTCTACTACCAGAGCTTCCTGGAGATGTCCGGCAAGCGCGGCGACGATTGCCCCGTGTCGGTCTCGTGGGCCGATTCGCCAGATGGTCCCTGGACGTCGACTCACAAACTCGTCATCCCCAACGGTCCAGAAGGTGCGTGGGACCAGTACTCGATCCACGACCCCTATCCGCTGATCTACAAGGGCAGAATCTACCTCTATTACAAGTCAGACATGAACGGGCGGCCGGAACCGATTCGGGCACAGGGACTCGCCATCGCCGACGACCCGTTGGGACCATTCGAGAAATGCCCTCTCAATCCCGTGCTGAACTCCGGTCACGAAACCGGGTTGTTTCCGTTCAAGGGGGGGATCGCCGCGCTGGCGATTCGGCACGGCAACGAACACAACACGGTTCAGTTCGCGCCGGATGGGATCAACTTCGAAGTGGCTGCCAGTGTGAGCCTGATGCCGACGGCACCGGGTCCGTATGTGCCCGATGCTTTCACGGATACCGATGACGGGCGTGGCATCACGTGGGGACTCTGCCACTTCACAGAGGTCGGAACGAGGGACAGGCGGCACAGCATTCTGGCGCGTTTCGATTGCGACCTCAGCCAGGGTCACCACGAACCCTGGATGAGGGAGACGGAGCACTGGTGGCCACCAGAGTTCTACTTCCGGAGCGGCCTGAATGAAGACGCCCGCCGACAGCGGGAACAGGCGGCAAGGGAAGATCTGGAGGCTTAAGGATGCCCAATCAACAGGAGATCGCCATCCTGCGGGACCTGGCCAAACGCACGGCCGAACTGGCCGCCGAGGAGAAAAACCAGGAGAGCATCCGCAGCTGGACCCGGCTGAACGATCTGGACAGGGACATCCAGCCGCAGGTGCTGGTCCACCTCTGGGCACTTGCCTGGGAGGAAGTCCTGCCCGATTCCGAGCTGGAATGTACCAGCCCGATGGCCCGGCGCTATGAACGCGAATTGAGGCGTGCCATCTGGACTGCAGAAACGCTCGACAGCGAGAACGTCGTCGAACCGGTGATTGCCCATCCATTGGCGTTCAGTCTTCGCGATTACAGCGGTCTGGATGGCGGTCTCCATGCGCACCGACGCTATGCGGAAGGACATGGTGACGGTGCTGCTGAGCTGGTCCCGGTCATCGTCGACAAAGGGGATATCGAAAAGCTGGGTGATCCTGTGCTGGAGGTAGACCATGACGCCATGGCACGGAATCGCCAGTGGGCGCTGGAGGTTTTCTCCCCCTATCTGACGGTGGTCAAGCAACCTTACACCTTTGCAGCCAAGGTGTCGGATGAGTTCTCCTGGCTACGCGGGCTGGAGAATACGTACACAGACATCATCGAGGACCCCCAATGGGTGCATGAGGCGCTGCAACGAATCACGGCGAACTTCCGGAAACGCTTTGAACTGGTAGAGGATGCCGGAGTTTGGGGAGTGGCTCACAAGTCGGATCCGCTGGGGTCTGCGGGCTTGCGATTCGCATCGGACCTGCCAGATTGGCGCACGGCAGATGATTCGACCACGTTCGCACCGAAACTGGCAGAATCCTGGGGCTTTACCTGCGCCGAAGTTTTCACCTGCGTGTCGCCCCGCATGCATGACGAGTTTGGGTTCGAGTACGACCGGCAACTCATGGGCTTGTTCAGGCACATCAACGTGGGTTGTTGTGAGACCTTGGACACCAAAGCGCACTTGCTCAAGTCACTACCCAACGTCCGCAAGGTAGCCGTCAGTGAATGGTGTGATGTGGTTGAGGCCGCTGAGAACATCGGTCCCGACTTCGTGTATAGCTATCGGGCTGCGGGCGTGCATTTTGTCCAGGAGCCCTGGGACCGGGATGCTGCCAGAGAAGAGATCTCCGACGTGCTGGACGCCGCGGACGGTTGTCCTTTGGAGATCGTGCTGAATATCGGCGGAACGCTGGGGAAAGGCGACCCAGTGAAGAAACTGGTCGAATGGTGCCAAATGGTCCGGGAACTGCTCTGACCTCTCTTTTTCCTCCCTCGTAACCGTTCACGGGGGCGCGTTACTCGGGGAGCAAAGAGGGAGGCGCAAGAGATAGGAAATACGCAGAGACCGCTTTCTGGATGAATCGACAGATCGGGTGCTCGTTGTTCATAACCAGCGGAAGGACAACCCGGTCAAATACAAGGATTTCGAAGTCATGACCGGGCGCTGGCGTCTGACGCAGACCGTCGAATGGGGGCCGGGCGACCTGGAGGTTTGAGCTCACCCCGTTTTTACAGATCCTGCATCGGCACGTAATCGATCTCGAGGAACTCCTCTACCTCCGCCAACCAGCGGTCGTTGACGAATCTCACATGGCTGGGATGTGAATTGTAACCTCGATATTCCGCTTCGCCGGCAAATTCCATCGACAAACCAAAAGTAAAGTCATTTTTTTTGCCGACTTGCCTGAGGCACTCGAAGTTCTCCACGCCCGGAATGGCGGCGAGTGTGCATGCGGTTTTCAGGAAATCCCTTTCCTCCGCAGAACCTTCCGGATATTTCAATCTGAAGACTACGGTGTGTCGAATCACGATGTGCGTTCTCCGTCAAAGAGTTGTAAAGCTATGTTCTGTTCTTTCCTTCGTTGAATAGAAATAATTAAGATCGGTCGACAATAGACCGATGCAAATATAACGGGCGCTACCCCAGGCGCAGTTTGACACTCTGGCTCTGCAAACCCCCGGACGAAGCAGTGACCACTACTTCCCCCGCCCGATCACCGGCCTGAAGGATCAGCAGGCAGCGGCCCTGAGACGTGGTGCAGTTGTTGGCCTGGTAATCCTGGACGCTGTCGGTGGCGCCGTTGTCGACGCCGAGTAAACGACAATCCCCCTGAATGTCGAAGGTCAGTTCGCGTTCTTCCGATCTAACCGGGAGACCTGCCGCATCGCACAGCTGAGCAGTGAGGTGGACGACGTCGTAGAAATCGGCAGTGAGTGTCGATCGATCTGCGGTCAGGCGGATCTGGGTGGGATCACCGGCGGTCTCGAGCTGGCACTGCACAGGTCCACCCGCCGTCTTGCCGATGGCGGTGAGTTTTCCGGGGGCGTAGGGAACCAGCCACTTCATGATGCGGTCGTCTTCGACATCGGCGAGTTTCCGCACGCCCAGCGAGGTGCCGTCGAGAAACAGCTCTACTTCGTCGCAGTTGGTGTAGACTTCGACGAAGACAGCGTCCCCTTCGCAATAGTTCCAGTGTTCATTGACGGCGTGCCAACCCCACATGGGCATCCACTTTTCGTTCCTCTTTTTGGAGACGATCGTGCCGTCCTCCAGCTGTTCGTAGGGCGCTCCGTCAGACTGTGAGAGGGTGGCGATATAGAGATGAGGTTCGTCGTTCCACAGACTTTTGAACATCTGAAAACTCGGCTTCTCGAAACCGGCCAGATCGAGCAACCCGCTGCCGCTGGCCTTGTTCGGCCAATTATGCGATTCCCCCAGATAGTTGATGCCGGTCCAGAGGAAGATGCCGGCCAGATAGTCCCTTTCGGCGACCGCCCTCCACTCGTGCCACTGTCCCCAGTTTTCGGCGGCCAGGGTCGGTTTTTCCGGGTAGAGCTCGTGCACGTAGTCGTATACCGCTTGCCGGTAGCTGTAGCCTATGACATCGAGAGTGTCGGTATAACCGGACAGATGGCTGACCGAGGGGATGACCAGATTGGCGGTCACCGGACGGGTGGTGTCTGCTTCCCTGATCGCCTGCGCGAGTCTGGCGGCGGTCTCCGCCAGGCAGTGTTCGCCCGGACCGCTTTCGGCGAAGGTCTTTTTGATGGTTTCGATATCATTGGGCGGCAAGTCGTAGTAATAACCGGCATCCACGCCACCGTCCCAGTAGCCGGCGGCTTTACCATATCTGGGATAGGTCCATTCGATTTCGTTGCCGATGCTCCACATGACGACGCAGGGGTGGTTGCGGTCTCTGAGGACCATGCTCTCGACGTCGGCTTCTGCCCACTCGTCGAAATATTCGGTGTATCCTCGGGTGACTTCCTCGGCCGCTTTCTGGTTGTAGTTGTGGCGCTTGTCCTTGGGGTTGTCCCATTCATCGAACGCTTCGTTTTGCACCAGGAAACCGATGCGGTCGCAGAGGTCGAGAAATTCCGCGGAGGGCGGATTGTGAGCGGTGCGGAGGGCGTTGCAGCCTGCCTTTTTGAGACTCTTCAGGCGCCGCTCCCAGACGCCCGGGGGAACGGCGGCTCCGACTAGACCGCCGTCGTGGTGCAGGCAGACGCCCTTGAATTTCACGCTACGGCCGTTGAGGAAAAATCCTTTCTCGGCGTCGTAAGCGATAGTGCGGATGCCGAAAGGGATCGAGCAGCCATCGAGTGGGCCGGTTTCGTCCGCAATTTCACTCAGCGCGGAGTACATGGCGGGAGCGTCGATGTCCCACAGTGAAGGGGTTTCGACTACAAAGCGCTGCTCGACCTTTGTCTTTTCGGCACCATCGAAGACGATTTCGGTTTCCTGCACGGCGCACGGATTTCCTTCTTCGTTCATTAGAGTCGTCTTGAGCTGTGCTGTCCTGGAGTTTCCGCGTGCGTTTGCAATTTCCGTGCGGATCAAGACCTCCGCCTTTTCGGCGGTGGCGAGCGGAGTGGTGATGAAGACGCCGTGTGGTGGGATGTGCACTTTTTCGGCAGTGACGAGCTTTACATGACGGTAGATGCCAGAGCCGGGATACCACCGGCAGTCGATGTAGGCCGATCTATCGACTCTGATGGCAATTGAGTTTTTTGGGTCCCCGTAGTTGAGATACGGGGACAGATCGTGGATAAACTCGACGTATCCGTAGGGTCGTTTGCCGAGGAAGTGGCCGTTGATCCAGACTCCGGCATTGCTGTACACGCCGTCGAATTCGATCCAGGTCTTTTTGTCGACGGAGGTGGCGGGCAAGGAGAAGGTTTTTCGGTACCAGCCGATACCGCCGGGAAGGAAGGCGGTGGAGCCGCCGGCGTTCTCCTGGGTGAAGGACTCCTCCACGCTCCAGTCGTGAGGCAGACGCACGTCCCGCCAACCGGTGTCATCGAAGGCTTCGGCTTCGGCTCCCTGCTGGTCCTCTCTGGCGAATTTCCAGCCAAAGTTGAAATCTTCTATGAGCCGGGTGGTCCCGGTGTTGCCTGCGTTGTCCATATCCCTTCCTCCACTCTCATTTCGTTTCTCGCCTAAGCCCTCCCTGGTTTACCGACGAACTCTTGGCATCGTCGGTAAACCGGGGATGTAGGGATGTTTAGCTGTTTTAAGGCAAATCAAACTACTTTTCGATCCTCCAGCGTATTTCCGACCGGAGCATATAGTGGTCGTCATTGCGCTGCACCACCATAGATCTCCTTTCCTCTTTTGTTTTCGTTTCCGACCGAATCGTTAAGTGCCACTTTCTACTGCCGCCCGAATCACGACAGCGCCAATTCCCCCTCCTTTTCCATCGGGAAAAGAAATCTCCACGGTGTTTTTTTTCTTTATCGACGATTTGCTCAATCGTATAAACTTGCTCGAACCGTATTCGTCGTTTTCGAGATACTCGGCGGCATCTTCCAGCAAAACATCCAGCTTTTTGCCGTTCACTGTCACGCTGATATCTCTGTCCGTACCAACCGGGCGTCCAACACCGATTCTCAACGTGGCCTCTACCACCTCTTTGTATTCGGGTACGGCGATGGTATAGGATGCGGAACCCGCATCGGCGATGGCATTCGCCACCCCGTCTCCGTAATGAATGCGCTCGTCGAGTCGACGGTTTTCAGCGAGAGGTGTTTCATATGTCAGCGTTAAAAAAACCGCCTCGCGTCCGGCGATTTCAAGGCGATTTAGCGTGGTTAGTTGTGCCTCCGCAAAATAGGGGGTGAAATCCGAATTTCGGCCCAGCCGCTTGATCGCGATTGAAGTATATGATGGGTCGGAAACGCAAAACTCGATGGATTCTTTTTTGTCGGCGAGATTGTTTAAGACGATATGGAGTTTGTTGCCTTCCACAAATGCGTGGTGCTGGATGTCCGGATCGCTGGCGACCGACCGCACTCTTCGGCCTTTCAGGTCGGCAAAGAACGCATAAAAATAGACGAACTCCGCCTCTCGCCACTTTGTTTTGTCGGCAAAATTGTCGGCGACGAGCAGCGAAGAGTAATATTTCGGATTCCAGCCAAAAGACTCCAGCAAAATAAAAGGCACCCCCTTTTTTATGATATGGGGATGGTTCATGAAGGTCATAGTGTTGGCGATGGCGCTGCTCACCATGATAAATGCACCGATAGATCTCTTTTTCATCTCCCACTCAAAGCCGCTTCCGGAGCCTATTAATTGATCGGCCAATTCATCCGATACGACATTGCCCGCATCGCGGAATAAATAGCCACCGTGTTCGGACAGGACCAGATCGACCTCTTTGCCATATCTATTTATGGTGTAATTCGATATCGCATCGAGCACGCCTTCCAGGGGAAGCCCCGATGTCACTCGCCCCAGAAAATCGCCGCGCGTTTTGTCCCACTGCAAAAAGTCATAGGTGTGGAATGAATAGAAATCCATCTGGGCGTCTGTATTGTCTATGAAAGAGGCAAACACCCTGAAATGAGTGTAGTTCTTTTTATAGAAATAGGGGATGGCCATGCACGGCCCGCCGACCTGCGTCGGTATACCTTCGGCTTTTACTCGGCGCATAATGGCCAGATGGAGATCGGCCAATCTTTGATCCCTCCACAGCGACCAATGCGGCTCGTTAATCGGTTCATAGGTTGCGGGCCTCGACCAGTCCTCGTACTCGTGTTCTAAAATCGTGGCGACCAGTTCGGCGGCGGCCTCATAATTGCGCGGATACTTCCTATCGGGTTCTTCCGCACTGGCAAAGTGCCCCATAAAATCGGGGTATGCATCCGGAAACTCATGGTTGGCGACATCGATATTGGGTGAAAATTTCTTTTTAAACGCCTCGCTCGCGCCAAAGTCGCTCTCAATGAGTTCCACTAGTTTTTTCACGTTGGCAAAACCCGGACGCTCGGGGTCCTCGAATACTTTCTTTTCCCATACGACGTGGCTTTTTACCAGACCGAGGTCCCGGCCAAAGCTCATGTTGTATTCATTGAGATAGGTATGCACTCTTTGGGAGTCGTTGACCTTCTCTTCAAAGAACCGGCCTCCGTGCCCCAGGTTGAAATATTTCTTCCTGTCCAATTTTAAAAGACCGCCGATGGATTTTGAGGTGTGGGGATCTACTTCGATCATCGCGTTTTCCTCACAGTAAACCTCCACAGCGGCACTCAAAAGAATCGCCGACACGCACTGTTTTACGTATTTCACATTACCTCAGTAGGGATGATGATACCGCCGGATTTTGAGTCTTTTCACGGCGCTCCAGAAACCTGGTAACTCTCTTGACCTTCAGGCCTCACTATTGGAAAGGGCCGCCGCATCTAGGGCACTCCCACGGACCGACGCAGGCGCGTCACCGTCGGCGGCCCGAAAGGGGATGCCTACATGATCGTGGACAACCCTCCGTCCACGTTGAAGCGCGTCGCCGTGATCTGCGAGCCCTCCTTCGAAGCCAGAAACACGCACACGTGTGCCGTGTCCTCCGGCGTCTGCAGCCGGCCCAAGGGTACCAGCTCCCTACCCTGCTCCTCCAGCCATTCGTCCGGGTAACCCAGTTCCCGCCGGTGCACCACCTCGCCCTCGCTGGCCACCCACCCCGGATTGATGTAGTTGACGGTGATCTGGTCGCGGGCATAAGTGCGGGCCAGGTTGCGGGTCATCGTCCACAGCCCGCCTTTGGCCGAGGCGTAGGCCAGCACATCCGAACCACCCATGTACCCGTGCACCGAGCCCACGAAGACGATGCTGCCCCCGCCGCGCGTCTGCAGCCTGGGGATGCAATGCCGGGCGATCATATAGTGACCCTTCAGGTTGACGTCCACGGTCAGGTCCCACACCTCCTCGGTGAGCTCGGGCAACTCCATGCGCGGATACAACCCGGCGTTGGAAATCACCAGATCCAGACCGCCATAGGTCTCCACCGCGCCCTCGACCAGGGCCTGCACCTGGCTCTCAACGGTCACGTCCGTGCTCAGCGCCCGGGCTTCACCCCCGCTGCCGACAATGGCCGCCACCGTCTCATCGAGGGGCGCCTGGCGCCGACCCGCCACCACCACGCGGCAACCTTCGCGGGCCAGCATCTCGGCCACACCGCGGCCGATCCCCGTGCCGCCTCCGGTGATGATGCCCACCTTGTCTTCCAGCCGCTTCGCCATATTGGCACCCTCCATGTCGCGATTCACACGTAATACCGATTTGATTATCTGTTGTCCTAATGTACCACCGCGAGCAGCGGCCGATCAGGGCGACGATATCCAGGGAGACGGTGGGCAGGGGAGAGTATCCCCGGTACTCCCGAAATATAGACAGTAAGAAGGGGTTTTCTGCGCTATCGTCAAGACAGTAAGGTTCTGTTTCTTCCTCTTTAGAAAACTGAAGAAATCGCTCCTCAAATGGCTTTGAGAAAATGCGTACAACTCTCCTCTTTCGCCTAATCCCGCAACCCGTTTCCCTCCTTCTGCTCATAGCATCCATATTTTCTGGCGGCGTCGTAAAAGGCCGCTACATGCTCTACTGGCGTAAAGGGAGCCATGTTGTTGGCGGCGATGAAGATGAACCGGCCCCCCTCCATGATGCCCGAACGGCAGATATCCCGCACCCGGTTCCGAATCGCCGCAATCGGTCCATCCTTGAGCAACATGACCGGAGGACCGCCGGAGATCTGCACCTCCGGTCCCAGCTCCTGCCGCACCCATCCATGATCTACCGGAAAGCCGGTGTCGAAGCTGTAGACGTTGAGATGGTCGCGCATGAAACGGAAGAACCGCGTGGCATCTCCGCACAGATGGACGCTGATCCGTCCTCCGTCGCTGAATGCCTCCACCAGACGTTTGTGGTAGGGGAAGACAAACTCCTGATACTGCTCCAGCGACAGCAGCACCACGGCATCATCGGCAAAGCCAAATCCGGGCTGTCGGAGCTGTCCTTTATCCACAGCATCGGGATAACGCTCCCATCGCCACCGGCGGACGGCCTCCATGCGGCGGATGAGACAGGTGGTGATAAAATCCATCAGAGCGTGATAGTAATCCGGGTCCGCGAGCATATCCAGGCAGACCTCGGCGGCTCCGCGCAGCTTATAGGCGGCATCCAGCGGTCCGTCGCACCCTTCCCCCGGCAGGGTGCGCGGCGGCAGCACCGGCCGTCCTTCGAACTCCAGATCGCGGCACCGCTCGCACATGTACTCGTAGAATTCCATGGCCCGGCCCATCAACCCCCCGTACAGGGGATCCGGGCATTCCATTTTGTGGAGCCTGTGCTTGTCTTTTTTGAGAATCTCGATCGTGTCGGGGAGGGCGTTGGCGTCGCCATCGTACTGCAGGGGGCTTCCGAACCATCCCGCATCGTAGGAGTTCTGAAAATCGATACTGAGCATCCACCCATCCTTCGGCGGTCCCATCTCTCTATCGCAGAGGATGTGGTGCCGACACCACTTCTGGTAGGCCAGCTGGCACTGGATCTGGGCTTCCGGATCGGTGAAGAAATCTTCGAAAGTGTATCCGGTGTCGTTCAGCTCCGGGTTCTGGATCAGGTTGCGGATGCTCCCGTGCACCAACACGGGTATACGCTGGGGGCATCCCTCGTGATAGGAATTCCAGACCGCGGCTACTTCTGCATTGTGCTCCTCAAAATCGGGCGGATTCCGGAGAAACCACGACATCTTCTGCCCCTTTCATCGAATGGGTGATCGAATTCTCGGTAGATGACGCACGAAATGCTCATAGAGATTGAAATCATCGCGCATGTCTTCTCCACCTCAAGATACAAAATGGAATGAGATGTAGTGCCAGAAAACGCATTGCCGAAAAGAAACGCTGGAGGATGCCAGAATTCTCCTTGCGGAAAACCGGCCAGCCGGAGTCATCAACCGTTCCTATTATACTGCATTCTACGCTGCCTGTGCTCTACTGGATTCAGTTGGCCTCAAAGCCAATTCTCATCAAGCTGCTATTTCCTTGTGAGGCAGGAGTGCTTAGTCTAATTATAGTATCATCCACTATATATAAAGCCGCTGAGAAATCAGCGGCTTTATATATCTCGCTGAAATTACTTGACTTTTCTCCTGCTGTTTTGAAATCCAGAAACCCCTCGTGGCAGATGCACCATACCCTCTACCCATTGACAATTTTGACCAATCTCTATTTTAAATCAGATAATTTCATCTTTTTATTTTTATACGGACTGGTCGATTCGATATACGACTGCACCCCAGTCGCTTGTGAAGCGCAACGGAAACCTTTTAAACCACACCCAGAAGAGGAGATAGAGATCATGAGCAACGCACCGACCACCGTGAGTGAGTATGATGCGATTACCCAGACCGTCCAGCACTATATCGATGGAGCCAAGTCGGGCCGAGGAGCCGACATGAAGCCCGCCTTCCACCCGGACGCGACGATCTTCGGCTATGTGGGTGCCGATCTGTTCGCCGGCCCCATCCAGCAGCTCTTCGACTGGAATGACGAGAACGGCCCGGCGACGGAGATCCAGGCGCGGATTGCCAGCATCGATATCTTCGGCACGATTGCCACGGCGCGGCTAGAGATCGACAACTGGACCGGGCATCGGTTTACCGATCTGTTCACGCTGCTCAAAGTCGATGGGGAATGGAAGATCATGAACAAGGTCTTCCATCTACACCCCTGAGGAGATACCCCGATGGACACACACGTTCCGCTGATCAGCACCCGCTCGAAGGGCCCGCTGGGACTGGTGCATCTTCCAAGGTTGTGGCTGAAGATGCGCCTTGCCGCGAAAAGCAAGCTTGCGGAGGGATATCACGCTGGGAAGGGTGGTGCCGATGTTGCGCTGCTTAATACTCTCGGTCTGGACTCGGACGCTACAGCCGCGTTCGTAGCCGAGTCTCAGCCGACCTATCTCGCTTTCGAGGCCTGGATCAAGGAAAACGTAGAGCCGGAACGCCTGACGTCGGAGGCGATTGACCGGTTCAACGAGCGGGTGCTGTCGTTCCCAAAGCCAGAGCCTGAGCGTTCGGAGATACTCGGCCTGCTCGGTCTACCAAAGGACGACACGGAGTGGATTTCTTCAGACCTCAATGACCTGGATGACTGGCACGGCTTCCATCTGGCGCTTATCGACGTGTGAGGAGTGGGTGGAGGGTCGACCTCAGCCTCTCGATCCGGAGGAACGCCACGAGTTCTTTCCTCGGAACTCGCCGATGGCGTGCGTCTGTGAAGACACTCCACTGGACACCGATGACGGACATCCTGGGTTCAACCCTAATTGACCGGCATTGATGCCCAACACAACTCGTTGGCCGAAATTCATCAACGACCAAGATTGCATAGGGCACCCAAGAAGATTGTTGACTTCCATTCAAAACGGTTGCTGGAATCTTGGGCACACAAAAGGAGCTTTGATATGCCAGAACACGTCCGTGTCGGCGTCATAGGTACGAGTTGGTGGGCGGACATGATGCATCTCCCAAGCCTTGCTAGTCATCCTGGAGCTGAGCTTGTTGCCATCTGCGGTCGCAACCGAGAACGCGCTGAAGAGATGGCAGACAAATACGAGATCACTGAAGTCTTTGCTGACTATCAGGAGATGATTGAGAAAGGCAACCTTCAAGCCGTTGTCGTATCTGCTCCCGATGACCTGCACTACCCCATGACTATGGCAGCTCTGGATGCCGGGCTACACGTAATGTGCGAAAAGCCGTTGGCTCTAAATGTCCATCAAGCCCGAGAAATGACCGAGAAGGCCGAAGCGGCTGGGGTTAAGCACATGGTTCTCTTTACCTGGCGCTGGGTGCCATACATGCGTTACCTGCTCAAGCTGATTGAGGAAGACCAGATAGGACGATGTTTCCACGGACATTTCCATTGGATGGTCGGCTACGGCCGAGGGGGCAACTACGGGTGGAAATGGGATCGCCATCGTGGGCTCGGAATCCTAGGAGATCTGGGGTCTCACCTGATTGACATCGCACGTTGCTGCATGGGTGAAATTGCCAAGGTGAGTGCAAACCTGGCGAATTTCGTCGAGCGACCTGGACCCGATGGTCGACCCATTGATCCAGCGAATGATTCTGCCTTGCTCACGCTCCAATTTGCCAACGGGAGCCAGGGAGCCATTCACGCGAGTGCCGTTGCCCATCTGGGGAGCCACCACCCGGAACAGCAGTTTGTGCTGCATGGGGAAGCGGGAACGTTGGAGGTCGAATTCTGTTTTGGCGGACAGTATACAGTTCGCAGGACACGACACGATGAAAAGCAGGCCGAGACGCTGCCGATTCCATCCGACATTCTGGAAGGCCTGAATGCGAACAGTCCCTCTCTAGAATGGATCGGTCAGCTATTCACGGAACAGGCGGCTGGCGATCGCTTGTTCATCGACGCGATACTCAAAGATCGTCCTGTGTCTCCCAGCTTTTACGACGGACTTGCGGTTCAGAAAGTAATTGATGCGGCAATCGAATCGCACGAGAAAGGCATCTGGGTCGAATTGGAATAAAGCAAAAGAAGACTATACCTATGAAGATTCCTTTGAGAGGATAGGAAATGGCAGATCGTATTGAAATTGCCAAGAAATTTATCGAGGAACAGCGACAAAAGCGCGATGACATTATAGGTGCCGTTGTCGTTGGATCCGTTGCAAGAGGGGAGGATACCGAATCTTCAGATATTGATCTGAGTTTGATCTTCGAGGGAGGTGTTGAAGGAGAAATTCAGCGTAGCGAAAATGGCACCTGGCGGGATGGTGTCCTTATCGATTCGGCGCTAAAGTCAAAGGAGAGCTATACAGATCTTGAGAAGATTCTTCAGAATCCCTTCCAGGCCACCCATATGAACGATGCGCTCATCCTGTATGACCCTACAGGATTTTTCACCCAGTTGCAGCAGGAAGTCCGGGCCGTTTTCATGGAACCGCAATGGCTTAGTAAACGGCTTCAGTTCTTTTTAAAATACGCGCAGAAGGGTGTGGCAGGGTTTAAAAATGCCATCGCAGCAGGCGATCCTTTGGAGATATGCGGGAATGCTTGTTTGATACTGGGGGGGGTCGTCACGATTCCCCTTCTCCGGATGGGAAAAACTCCTAGCAGCACCAGGAACTTAGCGCAACTAGGGGAGATTTCCAAGGAGTTGAGAGAGCGTATTTGTGTGTTGGAAGGTTCTCATGAGAAGAGCGTCGATGATGTCCTCGCCTTGCTTGCTCCCTTCTCGGAGTTCGGCACCCTCAATGAGAAATCGCTATGGGGTGGCTTATCAGAGTATTTAATAAAGAAAGTCGAGTGGATGGCGAAGAATGGACTGAGCCGAGAAGCCTTCCATACGATGTGTTTTTGGAGCTTCTTCCCTTTTTCGGGATTTGGGGGAAGGGAGAAACCTCAACTGCAACCTGAAGAGTATAGATTGGTACAAAGCTGGCTGGAGAAAGTGGGGTGGGAAGGGAAGGAAGTGCTCGATGCGAAATTGCAGATGATTGAATCAATCATGAAGGAGATGGAAGAGTTAGTAGTAGATCTACCCTCATCAGCCTCCTCTACGACACCCGCTTGGGAGGTCGCATGAAAAGTCATTTTGTTCCCTTAATGTTGGCCATTTCATCTCTACTACTTGTCCAGCCTACAACGGCCCAGGTAACGATTTTGCGTGCCGCTCGAATGCTCGATGTTAAAACTGGGCGTATAGAATCGGAAGTGACTATAGTAGTCAAAGACGGCCATATCGCAGCTGTAAATCCTTCCTCGATCCCCCCAGATGGGCAAACGGTAGATTTGGGCGACCTAACGTTAATGCCCGGTTTTATCGATGCCCACGTGCACTTGACCATAGAGGATGGAGTCAATTTCCGCCCCCACTTGATCGAGGAAAATGCCGCACAAGCCACGCTGCGGGGAGCAAAAAACGCGCGCACGACTCTACTAGCGGGATTTACCACAGTACGTGATGTCGCACAAGTTTACCCTAGTCTTGAACTCATCACCGTTGCATTGGCCGAAGCCTCGGAGAAGGGTTGGATCGAAGCGCCACACATTATTGCTTGTGGTCATGCACTCAGCATTACAGGTGGACATATAGATCCGACCATGCTTGCGGGATCGGCCGAAGGCATACTCGAACTGAGTCCAGAGTATGGAATAGCAGATGGTGTCGCAGAAGTAATCAAGGCCACCCGTTATCAGATCAAGCATGGAGCCAAAGTCATCAAAATCGCGGCCACGGCGGGGGTGATGTCCCTCGAAGGCCCTGTGGGCGCACAGCAATATTCAGCGGAAGAGATGCATGCTATTGTCGAGGAGGCCACTCGTCACGGTATCCCCGTCGCCGCTCATGCACACGGCACGGAAGGGATCAAGGCGGCGGTATTGGCAGGCGTCGCATCGATTGAACACGGGTCTATGCTCAATGATGAAGTCATCGGCCTTATGAAAGATAAGGGGACATATTTGGTGCCGACTACGGCACTGGTAGATCTGCTGCCCCTGGAAAAATATCCACCTTTAGTGCGTGCAAAGGCCGAACACGTACTGCCTCTCGCCGTGGAAAGTGTAAAACGAGCGATCCGTGAAGATGTTAAAATCGCGCTAGGCACGGATGCGCCGTTCGTACCTCATGGGCAGAATGCCAAAGAATTCACGGCGCTGGTGGATCGAGGCATGACACCACTGGAAGCGGTACGCGCCGGTACCATAAATGCGGCTGATCTTCTCAATGTTGCCGATCGTGGCCACATTGCCAAGGGATTGTTAGCCGACCTGGTGGCTGTTCCCGGCAATCCCCTGGAAGACATTCATCTCCTGGAAGATGTCCGTTTTGTGATGAAGAAAGGCACCATATACAAACAGCCATAGCGAAGGCACTTCTCACCAGAAAGTGTAACTCGTTGCATCCCCCTAATCTCGTTAGTGTCCCAAATGGGATTATTCCCTGCGCAATTCCCTTCTCCTCGATCTGGCTGTAAGCGCACGCCCGGGTCATCTGAGTAAATAAGTGTTCAATAACTGAGCAATATACTGTTCAGTTATTGAACACTTATTTAAATCAAGTATAAACAATACATTGCGACAATCACATCCAAACTATTCGAGGCATTGAGATCAATTTCTGACCACTTTTTAACCTTGAAAGAATCGGCGGGATTTGATTTGTAAATGCATAATAAACAAATAATTAGATAAATAAATCGAATCATTTTGGCTGCTGGCATATCGTTTGCGTAAAGGTCAGATACGTCGGTGAATGTCTTTCTACCACGGAGAGCGGATATGGATACGCTGGCACAGGCGAGTATGAGCGGCATTGCTCTGGGATGCGTGTACGCGCTGGTAGCCCTCGGCTTCGTGCTCATTTACAAAGCCACCGAGGTTATCAACTTCGCCCAGGGTGAGTTGATGATGGTTGGCGCCTACATCTATTTCTCGCTGGTCACCTCGCTCGAAATGGCCCCGCTAGCCGCTTTTATTATCACCCTGGTGCTGGCCGGTCTACTCGGCGCCCTCATCGAACGGGCGGTGCTGCATCCCCTGGTGGACGAACCCGCCTTTACGCTTGTCATGGTTACGATCGGCCTGGCTACAGTGCTTCGCGCGATCACCGGGATGATCTGGTCGCACGACACCCATGCCTTTCCCTCGCCCATTCCCCAGGGCGCCCTGCGCCTGGGCCAGCTGTCCATTTCGTCGACGGATCTGTGGACGCTTGGCGTAACCGCTGCCCTGAGCCTATTCCTCTTTCTATTCTTTCGCTACACCCGTCTGGGCACGGCCATGCGTGCCGTAGCTCAAAATCGCTATGCCGCCCAACTCATGGGCATCAGCGCCGAACGCATCTTCACCCTCACCTGGGCCCTGGCCGCGGCCGTGGGTGCAGTCGGTGGCATACTCCTGGCCGATATCAGCTATTTGCACACTAATATGGGCTTTATCGGCTTGCGCGCCTTTCCGGCCGTGGTGCTGGGCGGGTTGGAGAGCATTCCCGGGGCACTATTGGGCGGTCTGCTCATCGGTCTGATCGAAAGCCTGGCCGGGGTGTACCTGGATCCCATACTGGGCGGCGGCACCCGCGAAGTCGTTGCCTTTGTGGTGCTTCTCATGGTTTTGCTGGTGCGACCCACGGGCTTTTTTGGCGCGCCGATCGAAAAGAGGGTTTGAAGCATGATGGCTACGGGCAAATACCGCGACCTGGTCACTTCCTATGCGGAAGACCTGCAGCTCTTCCGCACCAACGTGCGCAAGTTCTGGTTCGTCGCTCTGGTTCTCGGGCTGGCGGCGCTGCCATGGGCGGGTCAGGCGCTGGGCGGCAACTACCTGCTCTATCTGCTGAATCTGACGGCCATCGGCGTCATTGTCGCTTTGGGTATGAACCTCCTCCTCGGCTGTGCCGGGCTGATCTCGCTGGGGCACGCCGCCTTTGTGGCGGTGGGTGCCTATACCGCCGCCATTCTCGCCGAACGCCTGGCCTTTCCCTTCTGGATGACGATAACCTTTTCGGGTGCCTTCACCGGCCTCATCGGCGTAGTGGTGGGCTTGCCGGCCCTGCGCATTAAAGGGCTCTATCTGGCCCTGGCGACGCTGGCCTTTCAGTTCATCGCCGAGCACGTGATTACGCATTGGGAGAGCATGACCGGCGGCTCCAATGGCATGGCCGTGTCGCAGCCAGCGCTGGGCGATTTCATCTTTGACACGGATCTGCGTTTCTACTATATCGTCGCCCCCATCGCCTTGCTGCTGGGACTGGGTATGGCCAACCTGTTGCGCACGCGCTTTGGCCGTGCTCTGATCGCCCTGCGCGACAGCGACGTGGCCGCCGAGGCCGTGGGCGTCAACCTGGCGCGCTATAAAACCCTGGCCTTTGGCCTGAGTGCGACTTACGCGGGCGTCGCCGGCAGTCTGTTGGCCCACTACCTGGGCTATGTTGGGCCGGATCACTTTTCGGTCCTGCTTTCGGTGGAATACGTCGTTATGGTCATTGTCGGCGGCCTGGGCTCGATACTGGGCGCGGTGCTCGGGGCGGCGTTCATTACGTTGCTGCCAGAAGGGATGCGATTCATCGAAGAATTGCTGCGAACTTTCTTTCCGGGGATGATTTTCCCCGACCTGCGTTCATTGATCATGGGTGCGGTGCTGATCTTGTTTATCGCCTTTGAGCCGGAAGGATTGGCGGGCCGCTGGCGCAAGATCTGCGAGTACTGGACCACCTGGCCGTTTTCGAAATAGAGAGAACATATGACGACCGCGAGTAAAAGAGCCGTGGAGATCTGGACCAAAACCGAGCTGTGGCAACATTACGCAGAATTGCTCGCAGCGGGACTGGGCCCGGAGCAACTGGCCTACTACCGGCGCTACGGCCGCTTCGGCGACGAGATCATTGCGACGTCTACCAGCGGCAGTTCGGGCCGACCTTTGCTCCTGCCGCGGAGCGCAGAGGATGTCCGAGATATCGGTGAAAGGATGATTAGATCCCACGTGGAGACCTGGGGCCGACCACCCGAAAGACTCGCCCTCCTGGGCGGTATTTCGCATGTGGAAGGGGCGCTCAAGATGCGCTTCGATGGGATGGAAATGCGCTCCTTTGAGCTAGTGGATGTCGAAGCGCTGATCGACTTTGCACCGGATTATCTCTCTTGCTATCCGAGCATCGCCCGGGTGCTGATCGGCCGCCACGCCAGCGCTTTTGCCGATCTCAGGACGATCAAGCTGGGCGGTGAGCGGGTGCTGCGCGCCGATGTCGCCAAGATCCACGCCGCCTGGCCGGAGCGGCTGCTCGTAGAACAGCTGGGTTCGACGGAGATGCCGGCCGTAGCCGTGGGGGCGTCGAGAAAAGCAGAGGGACGGCGCCTGGAATTGCAGCGGACGCGCTTTGCCTTTCTACTGGACGACACCCCCGCATGGCAGCCGCTGATTGTCAGAGACCTTTTCCCCGCACGCCTCTTTCCCATCGACGCCTATTACGACGCGGGCGATGAGATACGCCTGCGGGACGGCTGTGTCGTCGAGGTGCGCCGTCGGGACGATCCGGCCAACGCCTTTGTCGAAGCGGTGGAGGAGCTGCTGGCCAACGGTTGCATCAATGTGCAAATCGACAGGATGAACCGAACCGTGTACTGCGATGGGGAAGTCCGGGCGGACCACGTTGAACTCAACGGCGACGAGTACCGGATGGTCGCCGGCCAGATGAAGCGTCTAAAAGATTCCAACAAGCTGCCGCTGCTGATCGGCTGAACGCCGCGCGGCTGCAGAGGAAGCCGCTGGCGCTGGCCTGAACGCACTAACCCTTCAAGGAGGGAAACATCATGCGTTATCTACTCATCGTTTTCGCCCTGTTCGCCGTCCTGTCTACCGGCAATACTGCACAGGCCGATAATGTACCTGGCGTTACCGACGATAAGATTCTCGTCGGTATGACCGCAGACCTGACCGGCCCGGTCGCCTTTATCGGCCAGCAGATCAGCGCCGGCGCCCGCCTCTATCTCGATCACTTCAACGCGCAGGGGGGAGTCCACGGCCGCCAGATCGAGTTGCGCGTTGAAGACGACGGATATCAACCGCCGCGCGCCGTGGCCGCCTTCCGCAAGTTGCTCAACCGCGACAAGGTCTTCTGCTTCGCCGGCAACCTGGGCACACCGACGGCGATGGCCACCCTGCCCCTGATTGAGCGGGAGCGCGTGCCATTGGTGTGGCCGGCGACCTTTAGCTCTCAGATGGCAATACCAGCCAAACGCTATGTCTTTGGCCTCGATCCAAACTACCAGGTGGAGTCGTGGCTCATTGCGCAGTACATCGTCGAGATCGAGAAAGCCGCCGCGCCGCGTCTGGCCGTCCTCTATCAGGACGACGACATGGGACACGACGGCCTCAAGGGCCTGCGTGAAGCCGCCGCACACTACGGTCTGCCCATTGTCGTCGAAGAAAGCTACAAGCGCGGTGCCGTCGACTTCGGCACGCAGACGCTCAACATGAGAAAGGCCGATCCGACCCACGTCGTGCTGCTAACGGTCTACCGAGAGGGCGCCGCGATCCTGAAAGAAGCGGATCAGGCCGACTGGAAACCTCAGTTCATCGGCTGGTTGCCCAATGCCGAGGGCAAGCTGGTCGAGTTGGCAGGTGCCGCAGCCGAGGGTTTTTTAGGCCTCGGAATTATCGATTTTGACAGCAATTCCGCACCGATGCAGTTGTACCGGGAGCTGCTGGCCCAATACACGCCGGACCTGCGAACCGGCCTTTATCACATCTATGGTTTCAGTATTGCTCAGGTGCTGGCGGAAGGTTTACAGCGCGCCGGTCGCGACCTGACGCGCGAGAAGTTGGTGGAGGCAATGGAGACCTTCGATCGCTGGGACGGCTCGGTGATGCCGCCCACTACCTATGGTCCCAATCTGCGCGGCGGTAGCTCTACATCGGCGTTTATGATGAAGGCGGACGTGGCAAACAAACGCATGGTGCGCACCTCGGATTGGCTGCACTTTGAGCGGCCGACGCAGGTCGCCCGGCAAGCGGATAAATAAGCAGCGGAGTCGCACGATGGCCCTCTTAGAAATCCAGCATCTCAGCGTCCGCTTCGACGGCGTCCAGGCGTTACAAGACGTCAGCCTGGAAATCGAGCCGGGCCAGCTCTTCGCCCTGGTCGGTCCCAACGGCGCCGGCAAGACCACGGTCTTCAACTGCCTGAGTCGCATCTGCCGCCAACAACGGGGCGAGATTCATTTCAAAGGCCAGGAGATCTCCGCTTTGAAGCCGCACCAGGTGCCGGTCATGGGCATCGGCCGCACCTTCCAGAATATCGAGCTGTTCTCCGGCCTGACCACGCTACAGAACATTTTGTTGGGCCGCCACCTGCACACGCCCAGCGGCTTGTTCGACAGTCTCTTTTTTACGCCTGCGGCGCGCCGGGCTGAAGTCGAGGCACGCCGCCAGGCCGAAGAAGTCATCGAGCTGCTGGAGCTGGAGGCGGTGCGCAACGAGCAGACCGGCAATCTGCCCTACGGCATACGCAAGCGCATCGAACTAGGTCGCGCTCTGGCCCTCAAGCCCGAACTGCTGTTGCTCGATGAGCCGGCCGCCGGCATGAACAACGAAGAGACCGAGGAATTGGCCTGGTACATCAACGAGGTTTGCCGCGGACTGGGCATTGCCACCTTGCTGGTGGAACACGACATGCACCTGGTGATGGATCTGTCGGACCGCGTTTGCGTACTCAACCACGGCCAGGTGGTGACCACCGGTCGCCCCGAGGCAGTGCAGCAACACCCCGAAGTCATCACCGCCTACCTGGGAGCAGAGCATGTTGCGGGTGGATAATCTCAAAGTCAGCTACGGACTGACGCGGGCACTCAAGGGCTTCTCGATGCAGCTGGCCCAGGGCCAGGTCACGGCCGTATTGGGCACCAACGGCGCCGGCAAAACTACCTTGCTAAGGACCCTTTCGGGCTTTCCGCGTGTGGCCTCGCGAGCGCTGGATATGAAGGTGGAAGAAGGTGAGATACACTTTGCTGACGAGCGCATCGACCGCCTCAAACCCGACGCCATCGTGCACCGGGGCATCACCCATGTGCCCGAAGGCCGCGAAGTCTTCCGCGATCTGAGTGTGGAGGAAAACCTGTGGATGGGAACCTACGGCCGGGCGCAAAAAAACGGTGGTATGGAGCACATTTATCAACACTTTCCCGTCCTGGCCGAACGGCGCAAACAGCGGGCTGAAACCCTGTCGGGCGGCGAGCAGCAGATGCTGGCGATTGGCCGGGCGTTGATGGGGCAGCCGCGTCTGCTGCTGCTGGACGAGCCCTCGTTGGGGCTGGCGCCGGCCATCGTCGCGCAGATCTTCACCATCCTGCGCGCCGTCCAGGCCGAGGGATTGACCATTTTGCTGGTGGAACAAAACGCTCAGCTGGCGCTGGATTTTGCCGACAGCGCTTATATCATTGAAAACGGCCGCGGGGTGCTCTCGGGGCCCAGCATTGAACTCAAGCGCAATGGTATGGTACAGGAATTCTACCTGGGAGTATCCGCCAGTGCAGAAAGACGTTCTTATGCCGACGCTAAAACCTATCGAGTACGCAAGCGCTGGCGTTGAGCCGAGGGCAGCTTTTGCGCCAGCGCTGCCAGCAACCATTCCGGCGTTGTTCTACGAGCGCGTGCATCAGTGGGGCAACCGCGTTGCCCAGCGCGAAAAGAACTTCGGGGTCTGGGAGGAGATCACCTGGGCGGAGTACGGCGAGCGTGTACGCGCCTGTGCCTTCGGTCTGATTGCCTGTGGCCTTGAAGCGGGTGAGCACGTGGCCATCTTGTCGGAAGATCGCCACGAATGGTTCTGTGCCGATTTGGCCACCCAGTCCGCCGGCGGTGTATCCGTGGGGCTCTATGCCACCGAGTCGGTCGAGCGCTGCGGCTATATTGCGGGACACTGCCAGGCGCGGATCTTGTTCGTCGAGGACCAGGAGCAGTTCGATAAGGCCATGATCGCACGCGACGATTTGCCCGACCTGCGCTTTATCATTGTCATCGACCCCAAGGGCCTGCGCCACGTCGACGATGAAACGGTTATGACCTTCACCGAGTTGTTGGAGAAGGGCGGCGAACTGGAACGCGTGCAACCCGAGTTACTCGAGGGGCGCCTGGCCGCCATTGAGCCGGACGACACGGCGATCCTGTTCTACACGTCCGGCACCACCGGCCCGCCCAAGGGCGTGATGCACTCGCACCGCAGTATGCTCGAAGGTGCCCAACCTTTTCTTTCCTCGTGCGCTCTGGGAGAAGGGGACGAAACTCTGTGCTACGGACCGCTCTGCCATATTGGCGAGCGCCTCCTTTCGCTCATCTTTCACCTGCAATGCGGCCACACGATCAATTTCGCTGAAAACCCCGACACGGTTTTCAGCGATTTAAAAGAAGTGGCTCCCACCTTCTTTTTTGGATTTCCGCGCACCTGGGAGCGACTCAAGGCCCGCGTCGATGTCGAGATCCATGAGGCCACTTGGGGCAAGCGCCAGTCCTACCGGCTGGCACTCAAGATCGGCCAAGCCCACTGCCGCAACCAGCTCGATGGCCGCACGCTGCCGCTGTGGCTCAAGGGACTGTGGCTGCTAGCCGACTTCACGGTCCTCGGCAAGCTGCGCCAGCGTCTGGGGCTGAACCGGACGCGTATCGCCAGGGTGGGTGGCGCGCCCATCGCCTCGGAAGTGCTGGCGTTCTTCCGGGCGCTGGGCATCGCCTTAAGCGAGGGCTACGGCCAGACCGAAACCTTTATCACGGTCTGGACGCCGGATGACGACGTACGTCTGGGTTCTGCGGGGAAAATCCTGCCGGGTGCAGAGTTTCGCCTCAGTGACGAGGGTGAAATCCTGTGTCGGACGCCAGGTCTTTTGCAAGGCTACTTCAAGAATGAAAAAGCCACGTCCGAGGCCATGATCGATGGCTTTTTCCGCTCGGGCGATATCGGCCATTTTGACGACGCAGGCTATCTCCACCTGACCGGTCGCGCCAAGGACATGATCATCACCGCCGCTGGACGCAATATCGCGCCGCAAAATTTGGAGAATATGCTCAAGGCCAGCGACTATATCATGGATGCGGTGATCATCGGCGAGAAACGAGATTACCTGACGGCGCTGATCGCCCTCGACGAGGAGACCGTGAGCCACTACGCCCAGAGGCACGTCATTCCTTTTTCCTCGCACGCCGATCTGGCCACTCATGCGGATGTAAAGCAGTTGATCGAAGACGCGGTAAAAAGCGTCAATCAGCGCTGGTCCGACCGCGAGCAGATTATCGACTTCCGCATTTTGGAATGGGAGCTCAGCAGCGACGACGACGAACTGACGCCGACGCTGAAGGTGCGGCGCTCCTATTTATGCGAGCAGTTTTCCGAGTTGATCGAGGAGATGTACCCAACGTCCTGAAACAGGTTTTGCCCATGGCTGGATGGAGACGGCGAAAAATGAGAATTACTATTACAGGACCAAGATCTGTAGGGAAGTCAACAGTAGCTGAAATACTGGGGATAAAACTAAAACTGAAATATATAGATGGTGATGCAGAGATAGATAAGGCTTTGAAAGATCTAGGTGGACTTTACCAGATGATGAGTGACGGTCGTGTCAATGAGATTTTGGAGCGCTTCATTCCCCTCCTCAGTGAATTTTTTGAGCAGGATGATTTTATTTTTGATTTGGCTGGAGGAGCTATGACCCCGGGGAGAGATGCGACCAAGGAAAACTATGCAAAAAAAATTCGCGGGATGATAAAAGACTCAAGGGTCATTTTGCTCTTACCAAGCATGCACGAAGACACGGCAATAAAGACATTGCAAGAAAGAGAAACCCAAAGGGAACACTATTTGAGGATGCAAAATTCCGGGCTTATTACGGCAAGGCAGGTGAAATTGAACGCGAGGAAACATTATGTGAAGAACCTTCCTGTTTGGAAAGACATTGCCGATGAAGTCATTTATTCTGACAATAGAAGTCCTGAAGCAATCGCCGATGAAATGGTTGCGAGCGTTCGCTGGAGAGAGCACCATCTCGGGGCTGACATCGGTTATGCCGTTAATGAATAACGAGATTCGACTATGCCAATTACAACCGATCTAGCCACCACCGAACCAAGCGCCCTTTCCAGCCCCCTGGAGCGGGTGATGCACCAGGTGCTGGCCATGAAACAGGCCGGCGATATGGACCACCTGATCCGCGAGGTGTGGGACGTTCTCGTGGCGCTGGACTTTGATTTTGTCTCCTGCGCCTTTCTGTTGATGGAAGAAGAGCGTGATTGGCTGACCTCGTACAATGTTTGGGAGGAAGTGCAGGTCGCCGAATTATATGGCGCAACCGCTTTATCGCCGCACGCCCGCCGCCTGGAAAACGGCCTCATTATCTTTTCTGGTCAGACTCCATTGCACAAAGCGCCGGCGCTCTATGACGACGCCATCGCCGCCTGGCGCCAGGGCACGGTGGAACGTCACCCGCTCAGCGCCACAGAGATTGGGGAAATAATCCGCCTTAATACCCAGCGCTATGGCGGCCCGAGCGCACGGGTCTACCCCATCCGCTTTCATCTACACATCCCCTTTGCCTACGGCGTTTTCACGCTGCGTAGTCGCCATGACGCGGTTGATCAATTCAGTAAAACACAAATCGACTTTCTCAAACGCCTGGTGGAAATCCTCTCGGTCGGCCACACCCGCTATCGCGAATTCTTAACCCTGGAGCGCGATCGTACGGTGCAGCGTTTGCGTGCCGAGGTCCAGGCCATGCAGCAGGGCAATGATATTATCGACCTGATGGGCCGGCTGTGGGAGGAGTTGCACCGCGCCGGCATTGAGTTCCAGTACATGTCCATTGCGGTCTCAGACGGGGAGGAGGACTGCGTTCACCTCTACGCCGCTGCTAGCGGCAAGCTGCGGGACACCTTCGATTTAACTCCTCTGCTCAAGAAGGATATCGTTAAAGGTGTGAATCTACTTTACCGGCTGGTGCCGCTCCCGATTTGGCAACAAAACCACACGGATTTCATCGGCGTGCGCCGTGTGGAAAATCAGGAGATAGCCACCTACCTGGAACGCACGAGGCAATTGTGGCAGGTCGAAGGGTACAGATACGCGGCCCACTCCTTGACGCTGATGACGGCAACCCTACCTCAGGGCCGCATTGTCGTGATGCAGGGGCAGATGACGGCGCAGGATCCGCCGGTGGACTTCACGCCGGAGGATCAGGATATCCTCGAGACCTTTGCGGAAGCGCTGGGCCTGGGTTTTACCCGCTTTTTCGACTTCCAGCGTTTGGAGCGCCACAACCGCGACCTGGAGATTCGCCAGGCCGTCGACCGCTTGCGCACCGAGGTGGCTGCCATGCGCCAGAGCAGCGACATCGCCGACGTGGCCGTGCTGCTGGGGCATCAGTTGAGCGAATTGGGACTGGAGTTTTTCTCCAGCTCCTTCGGCGTCGTTAACGAGGAAACCGGGATGGTGCATCTCTACGCGGTCGTAAGCAGCGAGTTGTTTGAGAGCTTTGATACCGAGGGATCCGCCTATACCACGGCAGACCGCTCAATCATCGGTGAATTGGACTACTTGGACGACATTGAGGGACCGGTCTTCATAGAAGAAACCATCCCCGGTTTCACCTTCGCCTACAGCAGGGAAGCGCTGGAAGGCTCGCCCGTCGCCGAGAACGATCCGTCTCCACGCCTGGTGCACCGCAACGAGGTGGAGGTGCAACAAGTATTGGGGCGTTTCAGGCGGAACTGGGCGCCGGATTACCCGTTGAAAAAGGTTCCACGTTCGGCTATCCGCGTGCCGTTCTCGCACGGCAGCATCGCCATTGCCCACCTGGAGCCGGGCCGCTTTACTCAGCGGGATGTGAATCTGGTGGCCGCATACGCCGACGCCATTTCCCTGGGCTTTACACGCTTCCACGATTTCCAGCGGTTGGAGCGCCACAACCGCGAATTGGAGATTGAGCGCGCCGTGGGGCGGGTGCAGATCGCCGTGCAGAATATGAAAACCAGCACCGATATCGTGCCCATCATTACCCTGTTTACGATGGAATTGGAGCATCTGGGCCTGGACAACACATGGTGCACCATTAACATTATCGACCGTGAGGCGGACAAGGTGCGAGTTTACGGCACTATAGGTGCCGGTCAGCTGAGCGGTAAGTCGCAGATCTGGGCCAAGCTCATCGGCGATTCGGGGCACCAGGCTCTGTCCTTCAGCGCCGCTACCATGGAACGCGTCGAAAATGAAGAGGGGCCTTTCTACATTTCAGGCATTCCGGGCAGCCAGATCGAATACGCCAGCTACTTGAGTAGGCCGCTGGATTCCTACCACGGCCGCCTGCAGCAGACCAAAGAGACGATCCGCATCTCGCGAAGCGACGCAGAGTTGCACGATGCCTGCCAGGAATACAAGCGGCGCTGGAAGGTCGACAACTGGCCCGAAGAACTCATGTTGCGCTCTATATTGCGGACGCCGTTTTCGGGTGGTACCATCGCCTTGTCCGACCCTGGAGCGAATCACTTCAACGAGCGCGACGCCCGCATCCTGGAACGCTTTGCCGAAGCCTTCTCGCTGGGCTATACCCGCTATCTGGACTTCCGTCGCCTTGAAGAACAGAACAGGGCGCTGGAAGCGGCCAGCCGCATCAAGTCGGAATTCCTCGCCAATATGTCGCACGAGCTGCGCACGCCGATGAACGCCATTATCAACTTCTCGGCGATGGTATTAGAAGGCATCTGCGGCGAGATCTCCGATGATGTGCGCGATGTGGTCGGCGAGATCGACCAGAATGGCGAGAATTTGCTCGCATTGATCAACGATGTGCTCGACCTTAGTAAAATCGAAGCCGGCGCTATGCAGTTGGAGCGAGCTCCCTGCGATCCGGTGGAGTGCGTTGAAAATGCGGTAGCTGCGCTGGAACACAGCGCCGGCGAAAAAGAGCTGGAACTCAGCGTGCAGGTAGAGGATTTGCCCCCCATCCTGGCCGACGAGCGGCGGCTGACGCAGCACGTGCTGATTAACCTAATTAAGAACGCTATCAAGTTTACGCCGGCGGGCAAGATCACCGTCGGGGTCCGGCGCGAAAACGGCGACGTGCTGTTCCGGGTGAAGGATACAGGCATCGGCATTCCCGCCGCCGAGCAGGAGCGCATCTTCGAGACCTTTCACCAGGTGGACGGGTCGATCACCCGCCAGGCCGAGGGCACGGGCTTGGGCCTGGCTATCGCGCGCAAATTCGTCGAGCTGCACCGAGGACGGATCTGGGTCGAGAGCGAGGAGGGCAGGGGCTCGACCTTCTACGTCGCCGTGCCGCTGAAAGGCTGAGCGCTTGCTCAGTCGCGTCTACTGGCGTACTATCCCTTCTTATCATCTTAAAAAGCAGGTTGTCCTTGGCACGTGTCCTCCACATTGAAGACAATCCCTCCAACCGCAAGGTCGTCCGCTACCTGCTGCGCGATACGCCGCACCAGCTCAGCGAGGCGACCAACGGAGAGGAGGGTCTGGAGATGGCCTTCAAAGAGCGACCGGATCTCATCATCCTCGACATTCAGCTTCCCCTGCTCTCCGGCTACGAAGTGGCCCAGCGGCTCAGAGAACACGAACACTTTGCCAATACGCCTATCATCGCTATAACCTCCTACGCTCTGAGCGGCGACGACACCAAGGCCCTGCAGGCTGGCTGCAACGATTATATCGCCAAGCCCTTTCGGCCCCAGGTGTTGCTCGACTGCCTGGCGAAGTACCTGCAGTACGACAGCGCATCCGAAACGCCATGAGTTCGTCTGCCCCCGCCCGCATCCTCGTAGTTGACGACCGTCCGTCTAACCTCAAGATCCTGCGTATGCGCCTGGCGGCCGAGGGGTATCAGGTGCTGGAAGCCGCCGACGGCCCTCAAGCCCTGGACTTGGCTGACAGCGCGAGCCCTGATCTGGTGCTCCTCGATGTGATGATGCCGGGCATGAACGGCTTCGAGGTCTGCCACCGCCTCAAGGCGCGGCATGAGGGCGAATTTCTGCCAGTAATCATGGTCACTGCTCGCACCGAGACCGAGACCATCGTCAAGGGGCTAGAGTCTGGTGCCGATGAGTACGTGACCAAGCCCTTTGAGATATTGGAATTGCTAGCGCGGGTCAAGTCCATGTTGCGCATCCGCCGCATGTACCAAGAAAACCGCAGCCTGCGCCGGCAAATTGCCGTGCGTGAAAGTGTTGCTCCCATCATCAGCGGCAGTCGCGCCATGGCTCGCATCGAGGCGATATTGCCGCAGGTGAGTGCCCGAGCCTCGGTAGTGCTGCTCACCGGTGAGACCGGTACCGGCAAGGAAACTCTGGGGCGCTGCATCCACCAGCTAGGCCAATCCGGTCGCTTTGTGGCAGTAAACTGCGGTGCACTCTCCGAGGGGCTACTGGAGAGCGAGTTGTTCGGACACAGGAAAGGAGCCTTTACCGGCGCCAACGAAGATCGCGTCGGCTGCTTTGAAGCGGCCGATGGCGGCACCATCTTTCTCGACGAGATCGGCGAGACTAGCGCTGCTATGCAGATCAAATTGTTGCGCGTCTTACAGGAAGGCGAGGTGGTGCGCGTCGGTGAGAATGAGCCCCGCAAGATTCAAACTCGAGTCATCGCGGCGACCAATCGCAACCTGGAGGAAGAGATGAGCCTGGGTCGCTTCCGCGAGGACCTTTACTACCGCCTGAACGTTTTTCCCATCGAGCTACCGCCCCTGCGCCAACGCCCCGAGGACATCTCGCTGATGGCCAACCATTTTCTCAAGGAACGCACCGCTGAACTGGGAGTCTCGACCCAGGGTTTCACACCCAAGGCCATGGATGCTCTCAATCTCTATGATTGGCCCGGCAATGTGCGCGAACTGAAAAACGAAGTCCAGCGGGCCCTGGTACTGACTCCACCAAACAGCGCCGTGGACCTGGAGATGCTCTCCGAAAAGATCCGCCAATGCGACGAAAGTCGACCATCTCCACTTCTCGGTTCTTTGCGCGAGGGCATTGCAGTATTGGAGCGCGAGATGATCCAAGTTTGTTTCGAGCGCTATAATGGCAACAAGAGCCGTATGGCCCAGCATCTGAAGATCAGCCGCGGGACCTTACAGCAGAAAATGAAGCAGTACGGCATTGGTTGAGAGAAACACCCCGTAATCGGGCGAAGTCTTCCGTTGCGCGAGCAACCCCAGTGCGACCTGGGCATCCTCCCAATCACCAACAACGCGGCCCCGAGGATCCAACCGCTCGGGCCATCCAACATACTCCCTGATTGACCGTCGTCGCTACGCCCGATGTTCCGGGATTAATTCAGGCGTGGGATCTGGGACCGGGGGAGTCCTCTGTATTAACCTGGGCGCACATCCATCCCGGTACTGGGGATTGTCAAGAAAAATGTGTCAGATCGGGGGCTCTTCCATCCAGGTCTCACCGGCATCCGTCGACCGGGAAAGCGCCAGCATTCCGTCGGCCGAGTAAAAGGCCTGGCCCTTGCGGTAGAAGGCGAGCACCTCTTTGTCGTTAAGCGGCAGCAGGCACGGGGTGACGGCCGCAATCGCGACATAGCCCGGCATCGGGTTGCGGTAGACGATGCTCTCCGATTTGAGGCTGAGAGTCCTCATGGCGCCATCAGGCCCTGCCCCTCTGGTGCTCCTCCCACAGCTCTTCCTTCCAGTCGACCCAGTCGAGCAGCCCCGATTTTTCATATCCCTCGCGCCGCCGCCGAACCGAATCCGGCGACATCGCCTGCTGTGCCGGAAAGGCCGGTCCCATCTTCAGCCCCAGCGCCTCCATGCCCATGCGCACGTACGGCCCCTCGCCCATGCTGCTCCACACCACGTCCTCGGGCTGCGTCAGGCGCAGGAACGGATCCACTTCGGTCTTGAGCAGCAGGTCGTCCAACTCGTCGTATTTCTTGTTCTTGAACAGGTCCCACTGGTGCAGGACGAAGCGCGGCGCCACCAGGCCGTCCGAGTTGATGAACCCCTTGAACCCTAGCTTGGTCGGCAGGGAGAGAACGCGGTTCATCTGGTTGCAGACAAAGTTGACCTTATCGGCGAACATCCGCGCCATGGTCAGGTAGAAAGCCTGGTTGAAGGATGACCACTTCACGCCCACCAGGTTCTCGAACTCGACGAAGGCCTCGAAGACCGGCTCCTGGAAGTCGTACCCCGGCTGCGGCTGGGCCCACGGGGTGTTGTAGGCAAAGATGCCGATATCGACGTTGTCGTTGATCCAGCGGAAGTGCTCGATCACCTCGGCATTGGTGGGCAGCATGTAGTGGGGCGCGGCCACCTGGACGAAGTCGCATCCTACCTTGGCGGCAAACTCGGCTTTGGCTACGGCTTCGCGGGCCGACAGCTCGAAGATCCCCGCCACGATCGGCACGCGCCCGTCCGCCACCTCGGCTCCCATGCGGATCTGGTCCTCCCACTCGGCATCGCTCATGAAGTACCCTTCGCTACCGCCAGCGGCGACCATGATGCAGGCGTTCCCCGTGGTGAGCCCGTTCTCGATCACCCAGTTCAGGTGGAAGGCCTGCTTTTCCAGGTTCGGGGTGTAGTCGTCGTTGGTAAAGGTGCGCAGCGCTCCGATCACACCGACCAACTGGTCCTCGCGCTTCACGTTCTTGACGGCCATGATGAATGCTCTCCTTCTATGGGTGTGTGATTCTACTTTACCTTACTTTCGTTCACCTTTTCATTTTGCGGACGGCCAGCTCGACACTGCGGATAGTGATGGCGTTGTCCCGCCGATCCCGGGCTGAATGGCGATCGTGAGAGCCGTTGTACACCGACACCTCGTTCCACCCATCCCGTATATCCGCTACGCCAAAAGTGTAATCCAGGGCGGTGTGCTCGGGCACGTGGTGGGTGCAGTCCTGCTGAGGAAAGAGCAACTCATCGGTACTCTTTCCTGCGAAGGTGGGCCATGAATCGTTGAAGCTGACGCCGATGGGAGGAAGGTGGTCGCGTCGATCGACGACGATCTGGATCACCAACTCCAGACCCAGGTCACCGGGTTCCGCGCACATGGGCACCCGGAAGGCGCGCCTCCAGTCCGGCTCGAGAATCTGCGGCAACTGGTCCGGCGTGTCGAAAGGGGGATTCCACACCGGGGCCAACATTGTCGTCAGGGCGTACTGCTTGGCCCGGCCGCGCAAACTATCGATGGAGCGAACGTGCGGTATGGCCGTATAGTCGGCCCGCATGTTCTGCCGGGTACAGATGCGCACCTGTGCGTTGTCCTCGTCAGCGGCGTAATAGTTGTACAGCTCGATGCCGTCAGCGCCCAGAGCCCACTTCCCGGCTGCTGCGCCCAGCAGTGCCTGAGTCACGATATACGGACACCGGATCTCCGTACCTGGGCGAACTGCTGCATCTACCTGTGGTTCCCCAATCTCCACTTCCGCATCGGGACGACACACCGGCAGACCGTTGAGACCGGATTCGACATTGCCGAACAGGGCGATGCCCGGACCCAGCTCTGCCCGCAGTTCGTCCAGTGGCAGATCCCAGGCGGTCTGCATGTAGTTGCTGAAGCTGAGGAAATCGACGCTGCCGGCTGCGACGATCGCCCTGACGTCGAGACCGATGTCGCGCAGAGCGCCCAGAGCTGCGGGGATGCGCAGTCCAAAGGGGTAGGGCCGTCCGCTCTGCTCTGCCTTTGTCTGCGTCAACGCCCGGATCTCGCCAATCCAGGCCGTCATGGTGTCGATGGTCTCCTGCGAGGCCACCGGCTCACAGATGGCCGGAGTGCGCAGGAAGTCCAGCTCCAGGCCCTGGGCATTGTAGTCCATGACGAGTTCGCGGATCATGGACAGGAAATAGTCCCGCACCGCCTGGCGCTCGTAGTTGAGCCCCACCCACAGGACATCGGCGTGCTTGCCCGGCCGCAGAGGAGTTCCCCGGAGGCGGTTGGCGGAATCCCTGAAGAGTGGGCAATTGATGGGGTTATCGACCCATTTCTCCAGATAGCCGTGCGGGTCGTTAGTGCGCACGGAGACCCACGGAGTAATGCCCCGCTGGTGGGATGCCTCGATAGCCTCGGTCAGCCAGTCGACGCCCTCCTCCGCCAGATCGAGGTAGCGATCCATCATGGCGAGGTTGGTCTCGGTGGGATGGGCTCGGAACCAGCTGGCCCAGCGCGTGTCCCCCCGGCTGTACCCGTCCAGGGCAGTGGGCACGATCTTGCTCGGGTACCAGGCGATTTGCGTGTTGGGGCTGATGGCGAAGGTATCTACACCGCTGTCGGCCAGCAGCTGCGCAAAGGCGTGCATAGCCCGGGCCGAGTACGGCCCCCCCTCCGGTTGCCAGAGGTTGGGAGCCCAGAACATGGCCCCCCAGTCGCCGTTGTAGATCACTCGGTGGGCGGACATATCCATGGTCGGTATCCTCCATAGGTCGCCAGCACTGGTTGCGGTAATACGGTCTGCAGTTCGGTCTTCACGAAAATTATAAACGCATAGCCATGGTTATTGCCCTGTCAATCCAGATCGAGCGGACAGTGCGGATCGACGCTTACCTCGGGAAAATCCAGCAGCTTCATCTGCCAGTTGATGCTCTCCCACTCCACCGGTCGGCAGCTCATATAGTAGAACACGCCACCATCCACTCCCTGTTTAGCCAGACTCCGCGCTATTCGCAGATCGTGAACCGGTCCCCCTCCATGGAACCACGTTCCCTGATACATATCCAACCAGAATTCCACCCCCGAATCCCGCACCGCGTCTCTGTAGTGGCTCAGAGAGGTGGATGCCTCTACCCGGTTATTCCCGAAGTCGTGGAGGCAGACCATGAAGCGATCCACCAGACCTCGAGCCGCCCACTGAGTCAAAGCTCCGATGAAAATCGGTTCATCCCCATCCCCGGACTCCGCTTCATCGTACGGTATTCGCGTGGACACGATGATCGGATGCTCCCACTTCTTCTCTGCCTCCTTCCGGATCTCCCCAATCACCTCGAGCGTTGCCACCAGTGATTCCACATCGTAGGCGGGTCGATAACCCCATCTGGCGAAATCCAGGTTGATGCCGTCGGTATCGTATTTGACCAGCAGTTCCCGCACCACGGTAGCGGCGTAATCTCTGACCGGCGCCAATCGGTAGTCGAAGCAACCCTGGCGTTCCGGGCAGAGGTACTGGGGATGCTCCTGCGCAAACCGATCGGTGAGCACGCCGTAGTGCAGATGCGCGTCGTAGTAGGTCGAGTTCATCCCCACATCGGCGAGAATCTTCAGACCCGCCTCTCTCGCCTCCTCGATGGCCATGGCCATGGGATCCCCCTGGCGCATCCAGCGCATGAAGTTCAGCCAGCCGTGCTCGTTGGTCGCATCCTCCGGCCCTTCCACCAGACGCTCCACCACGTCGCTGTGATACCAGGCGCGCGAGCCCAGGCGGATCGCATGCATGTACACCTCATCCGACCCGCGCAGCGCATTCTGCCTGACCCGATTCCGGATGTGGTCCCTCATGGTGGAAACCTCCGGCTCGCTGGTGGCCGGAGTGCAGGGCTCCATGTACCCGACGAATCGCCTTCCCCTGGTCCGCGCCAGCTCGCGCACTTCTCCAAAATGACGAATCTCATCCTCCGTCATCGGCACCAGCTTGATGTAGCGGATGGAGACATCGCGCCAGAGCCGGGCCCCGCCGGCGCTGATGCAGACGTCCTGATGGGTAAGATCGGCGCTGCCCAGGTAGAACTCCTGCTTCAGGCGATCCCCTTCGCCGGATTTGATATTCGGGTTGCGATTCGGCGAATCCACGTGCCAGTTGGGCACCTCGTACCACACTCCCTGCTTCGTGAGCCAGAAACGACAGGCCGAGTAGGGTTCCATGCCCAGGTAGATCCGAAACCATCCTCTGACCCCGACACCAATGCGGAGAGGAGAGAGGTCTGCGCGTGCGATCTCCGGCCTGGGTTGCTCCTTTTCCACCGGCACTTCTCTCATTTCCACCACCCGGTGGATACTCTCCACACTGTCCGGGGAAGCGGGCCGCAGCGACCACTCCGCCGGCAGCCGTCCCCGGCAGAGATCCACCACGTTGCGTCGATCGACGACCACAACGCCGTCGATCATCCCCAATTCGATATTCTCCTCCACCAGGACAACATCGCTCGACGCCGCTCTTGTGCGCAGTAGCGCCGATTCGACCGGCACATCGAGATCGAAGAGATAGTTCCACAGGAAGGCCCCGGTGCCGGCGGGAATCGTCCCGGAATTTACCGCCCGGTTCCACACGGCCGGCTCACACGACCGCCACTGGTCCACGTGCGTGCCCGGATACACCGTCGCCGACTTCCAGGTACTTCCCTGGTCCATTGAGAACTCGACGGTAATCTCCTCAGGCCGCTCACCTCGCAGTTCGACCAGTCGATCCGCTCTGCCCAAAATCTTCAGTATCTGCATCCTCCCTCTCCGTTGTTAAACTCGCGACGTGAAGGTTGTCGGTAGCACCGGAACGGGACAAATACGTTACCTCTTCCGCCAACCGGGAACACGCGATGCCTTTCCGGATGTAACGCAGGCGTGCCTCATGCGATGACAATCTCGAAATCCTGCTGCAGCCAGCCGTCACCGTCTCGAGCTCGCACCGTGAGCGCGTGCTTCCCCGCGGGAATGGCGCCGTCATCCTCCCCCTCCTCCGAGGTCAACACATAAGGTGGACCTGCGCAAACATTCAGCTTTTCGCCGTCCACCAGCAGTTCCACCTCTCCCTCTGCAGCTAACCCTTCCACCCAGACGCGAACGCGACCGCAGGATCGATACTCCTCTCCTTCCAGTGGCTCATTCAGGTAGATAGCTTTGCTGTACCGGGCCTGTTCGTCCTGCTCGCGGTTGCGCCAGCGCCGCAGCGCATCTACCGAGCCGATCAGCGAAACCCAGCGGCGCGACTCCGGTCCGCCCAGAACGGGGGCATCGCACTGATAGATGTAAATGCCGTGGGAGCCGGCTTCGTAGCATTCCAATATGCGCCGCAGCCACATGCCCGGCTGCGTCAGACCCCAGTGCAGGGCATCGACACAGGGGAATACCCGGGTAGACGTGCCCCGCACAGCCTCCAAATACTCACCCACGTCAAAGCTCAGATGGCGGGCCTGGATGTTGCTCGGGACCAGCACATCCACCAGGCCTTCACGGGCCCACGTGGCGTAGTCCATGTGCTCCCACGCCGGCACTCCCCGGGCCGGAAAGCGGGTGACGATATCCAGTCGACCGCCGCAGCCCTCCCCCCAGCGATCGGTCAACGCACGGAGTTCGCGGAAGAAGCCGGTCACCGTGTCGGCGCTGCGCACAGAATGCGGGTATCTGCACCAGTCGATGGAGAGACGATCCGCGCCCAGTTCCAGGGCTTCCTCGAACAGGGCGAGAACGTACTGACGAACCTCGGGAACCTCGTAACGGAGACAGGCACCATCACGCCACTCCGGATGCTGCCGCGAAAAATCCGCTTCCAGCGGACTGCCGGGGTAGCAGTTGGTGGCACCCAGGTTGGCCACCGGCTGCATCCCCAGTTGGCGCGCGTACCGCAGCTGCGTTGCCAATGTGTTGGTGAACTGCTGCATACGGCCCACATTTGAGGTGCGCGGCACCTCCCCGCGCACCGGGTCACCCAGAGTGTCGGCCAGCAACTGGCTGCCAACGCGGCTCTCGTCGACCATACGGCAACCGGCCCGCCCGATCTGAATATCCACCCAGTCGACGCGCGCTTCGGCAAAGGCGAGAAGCGGCTCCCGGTGCTGCAGATTACTCTCGACCTTCTCGGCGAAGGCCCAGGAATACGGTTCGCTGTACCCTATCACCGGACGACGCTCGCCATCTGCAGCCCAGGTAGACTCCAGAGTCTGTACGGTCTCTGCTGCCAGCGGCACGAAGCGCACGTGGTCCAGGTGGGCACGAAACTCGTCCTCGTATTCATCCACGGTGCAGTGGGGTTGCTTGATGACCAGGTGCTGGCGGATCAGATCCGCCCAGCGCCAGAAAATCTCCTCACCCGGGCGATGGCTGTCAAAGCGCTCCGTGCGCTCATCTCCCGACAGCCGCAGCTCCACCAGCCCCAACTTGGGGGGTAGCTGCACGAAAACCGCATGGGGTCCGTGCAGATCCAGAGGATACGTCAGCGGCGGTAGGGCGATGTGCTTTTCCCAAACTTCCAGAGAGCAGCTGCCGGCCCGGGCACATTCTCCGGCCCGATCCCGGCGCAACCACCACACGGCCTGACCTGATTCCGGCGCTTCGCTCACCAAAGACTCCTGGACAACTCCCGACCAATCATCCAAAACGACGACATCGTCGTTCTCCAGATAGATCTCCCCGCAAGCTGAGGCCAGTTCGCGATCGCCTGCACTTACAGTTACGCGAAACGTCGCATCAGCGCGGCCGGCTACCAGTGTAAAGGGATTCCAGACCAGCGTGCACAGGCGCCCGGCGGCACGGCGTTCGCACAGACGGCCCCGCAGCACGCCGTCGTCCCACTCGGCGTCCGACAACAGCCGCCGGGCGGTGTCGCTGATGTGCTTCCATACCGCAGCCGGACGCCAGCCACCGCCGGGGAGACGAACTTCACAGCGCACGTGGGCCAGATTGCCCGTGGCCGCTGGGATCCGATACTGGACGAAAACATAACGACTGACAGGATCGATATGGGTTGTGAGCTGCACACTGGGCCTCCATAGTTTCGAGATGTGAAGCGAAATGCGACTCAGTGACGTAAGGATGCGTCGCAGGCCTCCATGTCCGTGGTTACCATCTCCAACTGTATAGATTCGCCGATGCAGTCAGAGTGACGTGTGGAAATCCCGGGAAGACAGGATTTCCCCTTTCAATTATTCTGTCCGGTATTCAGCCGAAATCTACGCGGACCTCCTCCAGCCGAGGAGAGCGACAGCCATTGAGAGAGATCAGCGTGGCCTTGTACTGCAACCACCTGCCTTTCCTCTCCCCTGCGGCAATCCCTTCGCCCGGCTCTTGGTAGAAGCTACCCTCCCCTTCGGGTCCTTCCCAGCGGGCGTCTTCGAGTCGCTCTGCACTCTCCGCCCCGCGGAGCTGGAACTCGAGTTGGGTCTTCTCCGGAGTCTCCGCCTTCCAGCTCAATCGAGTCGGTTTCAGACCCCCCGTATCGTACGGAGGCGAGATGTAGTTCTCCAAAGGCTCGCGCGTGTATGCATTGCCGAAATCCCTGGGTGAGGTGAGATGGGGCCCCAACCCGGGGAGACGCGTCACCTGGTCGAAGGATATCCCTTCGGGCCCATTCCAGAACAACAGGGATTCCACCTGATGCCCCAGATCGTTGCGATGACAGACGGTCAGCAGGTCGCGGTATCCATTGCCGGTGATGTCCACTGCCATAAAGGCGCACGAGGAATCACAGGGGATCGCCAGGGGATTCTCAAAATCAAAGGTCTTCCCATTGCCCCAGAATACGTGCGCCGGGAGTTCCCGGGAGAACCGGGTCGAGTACGCTGGGACCAGCAGATCCAGGTTGCCATCGCCGTCCAAATCAGCGACCGACACCAGGATACTCGAAGCATCGGTGGAATGGAACTCGATCCTTTCCGGAGAGTACCCATCGGGACCGCCATAGAGAATGTAGAACCCGCTGTCTCCGCGGGTGTAGTGCCCCATGACGACCGCAATCAGGTCCAGCCAGCCGTTGCCATTCAGGTCGGCGCAGTTGATAGCAGCTACGCCGCCGGCACCTGAGCCATCCAGGGGTATTTTCCACATCCTCTCCTGGGAGAATCCCTCTGGTCCCCCGAACTGCACGGAGAGATGCCCCCGCTTGTCGTAGACGACGAGATCGATCCAGCCGTCGTTGTTCAAGTCGGCGAGTAGGGCGTTACCGCCGCAGAAGGTGGGCACGACCGCAGAATGGTCCGGGGTGAAGCCGGTGGGAGAACCGTAGAAGATGACCGACGAGTTAGCCATGGTCTCCGGCTTGTCGTCGTAGGTATACGCCACGGCCAGCAGATCCAGCCAACCATCCCGGTCGAAGTCGCCGACCAGCACGTAGTGGATCATCTGCCCCCGTCCGGGTAGGATCGAGTACCGGTCCGGCTGGAGTCCATCGGGGCCGCCGTGGAAGATTCTCAGCCCTTCGGGAGAAACCAGGACGAGATCGGCGTACCCGTCCAGATCCAGATCCGCCAACACGTACGTGTTGGTTCCTCCTCCAGTGGGCAGTTCCAGTCGACGGGAGGTACTGTACTCGCATTTCTCGTTGCCCAGATAGACATACGCCGGGAAATCGGTATCGAATTGGGAAGGACCGCCCATGGTATTGTTGAAGATGATCTCTGGGCGACCGTCGCCGTCCAGATCTCCGGCAGCGCAGCCCACGGCCCCGGCCGTCGGTAGCCAGGTCACTCTGTCCGCATCAAACCCGTCAGGGCCGTTCCAGAAGATGGCTGACTCCGCCTCGTATGATTTGCCGTTCTGATACCTGGATGTCACCAGATCCAGCCGGCCGTCGCCGTCCAGGTCCGCCGCCTCGACCCAGCCGCAGTATCTCATGGGCAGCAGTCCTGCCACAACGCCCAAATCCTCCTGTGATCGTATCTGGATTCCTTCCAGGGAAGCGATGAGCAACTCGTTCCTGCCGTCGCCATCCACGTCGGCGATGGCCGCGCGGATCGCCCCCCGGCAGAACATGGTGCTGTTGCCTTCGGCCTGGAGGATCGTGCAATCGTCTGCTTGGAAGGTGCCGTTCCGATTCCAGTAGATATAGATCCTGTCCCCCCCGGTGAACGCGATCTCGTCGAGCCCGTCGTTGTTCAGATCGCCCAGAACTACCTGCATGGCACAGTGCGAGGGAAGTCTGAGGGGCGTAGCAGCATCAAAGCCATCTGCGGTTCCCCGATAAACGAAGGAGCAGATATCGTACTCGAACCCCTCGCGGTAGTTGGCCACGACCAGATCGGGGTGGCCGTCGCCATCCAGGTCCTTGCAGGCAACCGAGAGAGCGGCCACCCCGACCAGGCCGTGATGTTCGGAAACGTCTACAAACCTGCGTGGCTCTACCTGTTCGTATACTTGCATGAGCCTGGGTTCGCCGGCATTGTGGTGGTCCACCCAGGCGGATGGGAAGATGAGGTCCATACATCCCTTACCCGCAAAATCGACCGCGGCTACATCGTAGGCGCCTGCCGTAGGAAACTCGGTGCGCTCACCGGTCAAGCCTTCCGATCCACCCCAGTACACGTAGGAATCGAGTTCGGACGTGACTCCGTTTTCCCCGTTCACCACAATCAGGTCCGGGTGCCCGTCGCCGTCGACATCTGCGACCCGACTCATCCACCCGCTGTCGTTGGGAAGTTCCCGCCGGGGCCAGTCGCTGCCCTCGCCCGCGGACTGGGTGTAGATCCACGTGGGTCCGCGCTCGATATACCCGTGAGAATTAGGGAGGATGATATCGACGTACCCGTCGTCGTTGACATCGTAGCGGTGGATCATCTCGATGATCCCTCTGGCGTTCACATAGAGATTGTCACCGCCGTTGTCGAACCGACCTCGGGAGAACTCCTCGAAGCCTCTGTGCATCCAGGCAGTCTTTTCGCCCTGTCCCATGGTTCGCTCCTGCTCGCTACATGGTATCCATCTGGACCAGCGCGCCGAGAGCTGCAGTAACTGCCCCACTTCCGCCTCGGTTCGACATCGGGTAGAGACGAACAAGTCACGCGCCGAGAGCTGCTTCGGGATGGATCCGCTCTTTATACTTCACTTTCCTCCAGAAAGAAGCGCACTCCGACGATCGACTGGTCCACACTGCCGTATCCATTGTCGCCGCCGACGTGGCCGACGATCAGTATCTCCCCGTTGGCCAGCTGCACGGACTTGGGATAGTACGGAACCGCAGGCTCTTTTCTGAGCTCGGCCAGGCCGTCCTCGATGCGAAGATCGCACCAGGTGCGACCTTCGTCTCGGGTGCACGAAATTCCGGTGGTGGCCACGTGGAGGATGCCGCCCTCGCGGGTTTTCAGGAGTTCCGGATGACCGCTGTAGGGCAGACCTGCGGGTTCCAGGGAGGTGGTTTCCCAGGTGGAACCAGTTCGGCGCAACCGGGTCTGCAGGCGGCCTTCTTCGACGCCGGCACGCAGGATCAGCAGCAGGTCGCCGTCGTCCAATTCGGCCCAGTCGAACTCCTCGGTGAGTCGAAAATCCTCGAGCCCGGCGTCCGGGACGACCTGGATGGGGCCGGACCAGGTCCCCCCGCTGTCGTCGGATACGAACAGAGCTGGAAAAAAATCGTCGGTCCAATGGGGACGCGTGTCGCGTTCGGAATGGCGGACGTAGAAGCCCCCCCCGGTGAGCAAACGGCCGTCGCGCAACAGGCGGATGCGCTTGGGCCAGAACATGCGAGACTCGTCGTCGTTGACCAGCTCCGGGCCGGACCAGATGCGACCGCCGTCGTTGGAGCGCTCCATGTACCCGTCCTGGGGAACGGCGTCGTAAGGAAGATAGCGACCCCACACCCCGCGCAGGATGGTGCCGTCGGCGAGCGCCTCTTCGGCCTCGCCGGTGGTGCCATTCATACAGGAGCGAAAGTCGTCGCTGCCGGCAAATGTCCAGGTCTCGCCGGCATCGACGGAACGCAAGTGCACGTTTTGCAGATGCAGGCCGGTCATGTCGTACTCTTCGCCGTGCCCCTCGGGAGGCCAGGCCAGAGTGCAACGGACGTTTTCCGGGGCCCGAAGTCGATCCCGAAATGGACCGGTGGCCTGAGTAAAAGAGCACATTGCGCTATCGTCGGGCATATTCCACAGCCCGCACCAGCAGGTGTATCCGGGGTACTGGGGCGAGTGATAGATGAACACTCGCCTGAAACCGCGCATTTTCATGTATCCTCCGCCTGGTTTGTAGAACTCCCCCTTAGAATTCACATAAAACGACTACAGGAAGGCTCCGGCCTCAGACAGGAGCATCCGCAGTTCATCTGTGTCGATCTCGGCAAGGGTGATACCAGCTTCCGTCGCCTTCTCCGAGAGTTCCCGAAAAATACCGCCGGTTTGTGCGAGGCCCAAAAAGAAGATCACCCCGCCAGACACTGCCGAGCATAGACGGCAGTGCTGGCCGCCAGATCGCGCACGGTCCGGCCCGGTTGAAACGGGTCGATAAAGTTGATGAAGCCGTCGTATCCGCTAGCCCGAAGAGCCGCGATAAACCCGGGGAAGTCCAGCTCCGTATTGGCCGCCCAGTCGAGACGGGAGTACGGCACCTGGCGACCGTCGTTCATCCCCACCTTGGTATCGCTCGACGGATCCAGCCCGATGCTCTGCGCGTTGCATCCGTAGATGCGCCCCTTCAGCGGCGCGAACAGATCGGGCGTCCACTTTTCGCCGGCAAACAGCAGGTTGGCCGGCTCCGGCATGACCCCGAAGCGGGTATCCGCTATCTGGGCCAATGTCTCAGCGGCCAGAGCCACGTTCTCGAAAGGGGATTGACTGTGCATCTGGCTCACCAGACGCAGATCCTCCGGGAGCGAATCCGCCGCCGCGCACAGTTCCTCCACCGTACCGCTGGCCCGCAGATGGGTCGTTCCCAACGCCCGAGCCACGCGCACCCACGAAGCCACTTCCGCAATTCCGCCGATCACGATCATCGAAGCGCCGATTCCGGCATCATCCAGCACCTGCCGTATAGCGGCCAGATCGGCATCGCTGCTATCGACCGGGGCCTGATCCGGACGCAGTTCTACCATATCGAACCCGGTCTCCCGGGCCAGATGGATGAACTCGGTAGTCGATATCTCGGGCGCCCCGCCCTGGAGAATTCGCCCCGACAATGACAGTTTCATATCTTACCCCCACTTGAGTTATGCGGATCGTCTCAACACGCGATACCAGATATAAGCTGAAGTACAGCCCAGATTTGGGTTTCTTAGGAATCGAACACGAGACCGCAAATCAGGAGGAGAATTTATATGCGCGTTATTGCTGTGGGTTGCGAGTACTCCGGCGTCAGCTCCCTTCTTGAGGAACTCAATCAATGGGGCTTAGCCCGTGGAATCAAGCACCATCTCGACGACCATTTCACCATACCCGACGCTTACCACCTGAGCGACGAGCAACAGCAGGCCATGCTCGCCATGCTGCCGGCCATCAAGGAGCGCTTCCAGCGCTTCCAGATTGTTTACCACGTCCGCTTGCTGCACCGCTACAGGCACATTTTATTGGCCGGTTTCCACATAGAGGAAAAGGTCTACGGCCCCAAATACTATTACCCCGGCATCAATATAGAGATCCGCGAATACGAACCGGATATGCCCGACGACACCATTCTCGTACACTTGCACGCCACGACTGAAGCGATCCGCACCCGTATGGAATCTGCTCCGCACCCGCACTCATTGGTCCCTGCCGAAGATGTGCCGGAAATACTCGAAGCCTTCCAGCAGCAGGTGAACCAATCCTGGATCCGCCCAAAATTCGCCATCGACACCACGGATCTGACGCCGGCACAGCTCCTGGACACCTTCCTGGAACGCTCCATCCCCCACCTCAATCCCGGCGACGCAGCGACCCGTCTGTTGACCCGCTGATTGCTCATTTCCCTCCCGGGCCGGCTTCGACAAACCGAATGCTGTACAGATCGGCATCCCGCATCACAAACCGAAGTCGCACCGGCTGCCCCGCCAGTCGCCCCACATCACTGCCGTTCTTCCACGCGGCGCGACCGGCGATCCGATTGCCGAAAACATCGACGGCATCGCGCAGACTGTATCCCGGAATCGGCCTGTTCTCCGCATCGCGGATCTCCACCCTCAAGCTCCCGGCAGCGCTGGTGGCGTAGTTGATCTCCAACTCCCGCCCCGTAAATACCAGCGGCCTGGTGATCAATTCCCCTCCGCGCTGCGCTGCGTGAACGGACGCAAACCCGTCCAGACGCAAACTGTACCGCCGCACCTGATTGCCCGGCTGGGCATAGTGCTCATCCACATACAGGCTCATCTCTTCCGGTCCGGTCTGCACAACCCCGTCGACTGGATAGTTGCACCGGGCGGACCAGTGACTCTGCCCAACGCGCGGCCGGACGAACGCTTCCATAAACGTGCGATCGTACCAATCGTTGCCCGGTCGCGCGGTCATGAAGCAGGCATCACTGCACGCATTCAACTGCGTCTGGTGCACGCCAATCGCGTCCCCCTCTTCTTTGGTAATAGCCGACCGACCGGCCATAAACCGCGCCGGCAATGCCACGTAGATGTGCGGTGCGCGGAAGTAGGGACGGGTCTGATTGATGTAGAACTCCTCCACCGGCGCCGACTGATCACCACTCCGGTAGTCCATCAATACGCCCGGTTCCCAGGTGCGAAAATCCTCACTCGTGGCCCGCATGATGGAACGCAGACGGGTGGCGCCGGTAGTCGGACCCGTAACGCCCGACGCGAACGCCTCTTTGCCGATGAAAATCCGATAATAGGCGACGTACTTCCCCTCCGCCTCGCTCCAGAAGCCCACGTTCTGCGAATCGAAGGCCCCATCCGTGATGATCGGATCGGCAAACATCTCTTCCCATTCCACCCCGTCGGCGCTGGCGAAGCCGTTCAAAGTCGCGTTTTTGGCGTTCTGTTCCCCGACGAAATTCCGGGCAAACGCCTTGAAGCGCTGTTCTCGCGGCACTCCGGGCCGGTCATCCAAAAACGGCGCGAAGGTATGGGTAAACGGCTCCTCCGCGAAAAAGATATTGTTCTCCTTGTTCCCTTTCCAGTCGTGCATACCCAGATTAGGGCGCTCGAAGTGAATCCCATCATCGCTTTCCGCCAGGCAGTAGACGGCGGGATCGGAGGGCACCTGCCATCCCCGATAATACATGAGATACCGATCGCCATCCCGTATCACGGTGTGGTAGAGACAGAAAGGTCCTTCCCAGGGAGTATCGTGCCGCAGCACGATCTCTTCTGGCTGTGGCTGATGCATGCACAGCGACGCGTTCTTCAGCTTGTCGATCAGAAGGTAATCCGCGAACAATTCCCGGCGTGAAGCAATATCAATCGCTCTCATCATCTTCTCTCCTCTAGTCAATAATTCGTATACTTATAGTAACCATTATTTAGGAGGATCGCTCATGAAAGTGGCAGTCATTGGTGCCGCCGGCTGGGTCGGCCGGGCGGTGCTGAAAAGCTTCGCCGAACGCCACCAGGTAAAAGCGTTCGACTTCAATCCGGAGGCATGGGACGTTTACCGGCGCTTCGATGGAGATTGGGAGGGAGAAAAGCACTACGGGGACGTCGCCGATTTCAGCGCCGTAGACAGCGCCCTGGAAGGCATGGATGGAGTTGTCAATCTGTCCGCCTATTTCGGTTATGAGGAACCACCCGAGGATGAGGTGAAACCGTTTCTCATCAACGTCAAGGGGATGTGGAACGTGCTGGAGGTGGCCCGCCGCCGGGGGCTCAAACGGGTGGTGCAGATGGGCTCCTGCGTGGTGCAGCATCCGGACGGTCGCTTCCTCTCGTCGGAAGTCCGCAGCAAGGAGGGCAACCTGTACGGCATAACCAAGCGGCTGCAGGAGGAAGTCTGTCGCCAGTACCACGATGCCTACGGCCTGCGCATCATCATCTTCCGCCCCTGCAGCATCGGTGACAGCAAACTCGGCATCAGCCGGGACGGCAACCCGGCCCGCGGCGGTGTCGGCTGGGTCTGCCGCCACGATCTGGCCGAAGCCTGCCACCTGGCGCTGGAGAATGAAACCATCGATTTCGATATCATGCACACGGCCAGTCATCCGGACGCGGACAAGTACTGCAACACGGCCCGGTCCCGGGAGATACTGGGTCTGGAATACAAAGGACATTTCCCCGGTGACTGACAGGGCATCAATGGCTCAGTGACTGTCGACAGCCATCAACTTATTCATCATTCTCTCGGAGAGATTGCCCTCTGTAGTCGGTTATCGCCTCCGATGTGATAGGCCTGCAGCAATCATTATAATCCATTTGATGCACTGTATTTTTCGTATTTTTGATTTTTAGCCGAAATGCCGGAAGGAAAGTAGAAAGACCCCGTTCCGGCATCGAGCAATCCGGGCTGCCGCTACTCCCGTTAGTCCTCTGGAACGCGGTTGGGTTCCGTACATTCCGGAACGCACAGCAAAAGGAGCAAACATCATGTGGATCGCCATAATTGCCGTCATCATAGCAATCCTCATCTTTTTTGGTCAATCTGAAGACTCACCTCGAGAAAGCGGACGACAACAATCATATACGAGAGCTCGATCGTCTGAAACAGTGCAACCCCGCCAACTCGATGTAGTGAAGGAAGAAGTGGTTGTGCGCGCGGAAAAACTTCTCGTCGAACTGGACAAACTGGTCAGCGTGACCCGGGCTCATGCGGAAGAGGGAGCGGGGGACTTCGGCGAATACCTGCACACCTCACAGGCCCGATCGGACATCGCCAAAATAAGCGATACGATCAATGACAACTCCCACGCCCAGCGGGAATCTCTCGACCTGTTGAAGAGGCACATCCTGAAGATCAAATCGGACTACCAGGACAAACTGAAGGCGATGCCCACCCTGCCGCGCGAGCAGATCCGAGTGCGGGGCATCATTCTGAGCCATCGTCGCCAGATGGGGGTGCTGATCGCAACGATACGGGCGACTCAACCGGCTGTAGAATATACGGCCTTTGCCGACGGCATCGAGAAAATGATGTATGAGGATCTATAAAAAAATGAGCCGAACCCTCGTCTTCTATCTCTCCATTTTCTGCTCTGCTCTCCTCCTCGTGGAGGGATGCGCTCCTCCCAGGCCACAGAGAGAGGCTCCGCCCCAAAGAAAAACGACTCCTTCTCCTCCTCCCCCCATGGACTGCGTGGGATCGTTTATTGAGGGAAATCGGTATTACGACAAAGGCTTCGACAGAACAAATCCGCTGGATACCCGCAATTTCAGAATGGCCGCTCGGTTTTACGAAGGCGCCATCAGCATGTGCAGCGGAGGGGAATACGAAGATGATGCGATCTTCAGTCTGGCCGGCTGTTACTTCTACCTCGGCGAATACCTCAAAACCGCCCAACTGTACGAGCAACTGGCTTCTCGCTTCCCCGGTTCCGACTACAACTTCAACCAGTACTGCGCTCTGGAAGGACAATTTCTGAGGAGTTGCAAAGACGACTCCGCCATCGAGTACCTGCGCAGAGGTAACCTGTACGAAATGGCCGAATCGTGGGAGCAAGCACTACAGGAGTACAGGCTTGCAAACGACTACGCCCGCTGCGATCAACTGTTCGAAAGAGTAGATGGGCGTCTTCGCGAGGTTTCACGACTGGCAGGAGTACAGCAAGTTTTACCGGTTTCGCCGGGTGCCATCGAGGATTTTCATGGCAACATGCCCCGGGCGGCAGCATCCAAACCCCAGGCCGTAGCGGTCGTAATCGGCAATCGAGACTATACGCATCCAGATATCCCCCCTGTCGACTTCGCAGTGCGGGATGCTACGGCAATGAGCCACTATATCATCGCAGGGATGGGCTACTCGGAGGAGAATGTCATCTTCGAGCGCGATGCCGACAAATCGACCTTCGAGCGCATATTCGGAACGGGAGAAGATTACCAGGGCCTGTTATTCAATTGGGTTAAGGCGGATGTCTCCGATCTGTTCGTCTACTATTCCGGACACGGTGCTCCCCATCTATCATCCAATCAGGGATACCTGATGCCGGTCAACTGCGATCCGAACTACGTATCCCTCAATGGGTATTCGCTCAACCTACTCCTCGAAAATCTGTCCAGAATACCGGCGCGCAGCATCACAGTCGTCATCGAAGCCTGTTTTAGCGGCAATACCGATGGAGGATCGCTGCTGACGGATATCAGCCCCGTTGCCATCAGGGTCGAAAACCCTCTGGTAATAGACCCCAGGGCTGTCGTATTCACCTCGACGGCAAGGGGCCAGGTCAGCACCTGGTTCCGGAAAAAGCGGCACTCCCTGTTCACTTACTTCTTCCTCAAAGGGCTTCAGGGAGAAGCGGATAGCGATTTCAACAGAAAAGTGACAGTGGCCGAAATAGAACGGTATCTTGCCGAGAACGTTTCCCCGATGGCACGCCGCCTGAAAGGCCGTGAACAGGATCCCCAGGTAATCGGCAGAGAAAAAGGGCGGAGTCTTGCCGAGTATCCCGGTCATTGAGCTTCAGGCGTTTCACCCGTCTCCGTCCCGATCTACAATTCCCCGCGACAGCTCCTCAACCCATCCCCTAACGCAGAACTCGATCCACCGGCATCCCTCTTCGGCATCCGCCTCAGTGGCATCCTCGAGCCACCGGGGCAGTTTATCCAGACTTTCCAGCGCCTCCATGCGCACCGTATCCGGCAGCGATGCCATGATCAGCTGCGTCTCCCCTTTCCCCGCGTGGCCAATCGGGATCCGCTCGGGATACGGGCCGGGGTACTCAGAAAAAGAATCGATATAGACCACTCGAATCCAGCTGAAGATATTCGGTATCGGCAGTTCCTCGGTCGGGCCGCGTCCCCATTCCGGCCCCCATTTGTTCACGGTTTCGCGCACCACCTCCATCGCCGCCCGCTTCAAACAGAGCACTTCCAACCCGTCCGGCCCCTGGTGGTGCTGCAGGACATAAATTCTCCTAAACCCCATCGCCGCGATTCGGCGCAGCGTTTCGCGCGCGTACACGAAAAACGCCTCCGGATCAAAATCCACCTCTCCCTCTTCCGGACCGGCAGCCCAGGCCATGGTGGGCGCAAAGGAGAGAGGTGGCGCAACCACGCACTCGACCCGCTTTTCCGCCTCCGCACAGACGCTGTTGGCGATGAGGAAATCGGTTCCAATCGGCAGGTGGGGACCGTGGTATTCGACGCACCCGGCTGGCATTACCACCGCCACGTTTCGCCGAACCGCATCCTGGACCTGCTCGGGACGCATGTGGATTAGATACATGATTCGATCTCTCCTATTGTTTGGGGTCGTCGCGCTATACCGTAGCTTCCAAATATCTGTTTTGGGAAAAGGCAATCGGGAGTATAATTGATTTGAACGATATCGGGTAATAGCCGATTCGCCGATCTACCAGAGGAGGAAGGGTATGAAGATTCTGCGAGAAGTCCTGTTCAGCCCCGGTAACATCACCGAAAAAGAAAACTGCTACGACCGTCTCGAACCGATGCGGAAACTGGACATCAACCCGGTTTTCCAATCTGAAATGGCGTGGGAAGCGGAGGGGATCCACTGGGGGAGCGTAATCAAGTCCGCAGTAGACGGAAAATTCAAGTTCTTCTATTCGACCGCCTATCCTTTGTCGCTCGAGCAGGGAACAGTAGTCATTGACAATTCCGAACTCGGCTCTCAGCAGCACATCTGCTGCTACGCCGAATCGGACGACGGAGTGCACTGGCGCCGTCCCCCGCTCAATCTGATGTTCCAGGACACCTTCCCGGACAATAATATTATCTGGCACTGGCCAAGCTATTTCAACGATTCCCTCTCGGTCATCGAAGACACTATCGATCCCGATCCCCAGCGCCGCTACAAAATGCTCATCTACCACCACGACTCCGAGGATCCGGATCTGTGCGGCGGCTTCCCCTTTATATCCCCCGACGGTCTGACGTGGACGCGCACTTCCGCGATGCTGCCTACCCAGGACGCCGAGTGTCTGTGGCAGGACAGGAGTACGGGGCGCTATTATGCCTTCCTCAAAGATCGGGTGGGAAACAATCGAAGCCGCATGCTCTGCACCAGCGACGACTTCGAAGAGTGGAGCGAGCCACAGTGGATCGTCACACCCGATCACGGCGATCACCAGGGCACCAACTTCTACAACCAGACCGCCTTCACCATGGCGGGCCGCAACCTGGGTTTCCTGAACGTCTACGATGTCACCACCCAGACGAGCTGGGTCGAGTTGGTGGAGAGCGGCGACGCATTCAATTGGCGCCGCATGCCCTCCCGCTCCCCCCTTTTACAGCCATCGGGACCGGGAAGCCTGGACGGCGGGGGCACCTACCTGGGATTGAACGAGCCGATCCTCATGGGCGACGACTACTGGTATTACTACTATGCCTCGCCCAGAAGACACAGCGAGAGCGCCCCCTCGACGCCCCAGAAACCGACCCTCTGCGTCGCGACCTTCACCAAAAACCGACTCGTAGGACAGCAGACGGAGGGTGAGGGATCTTTCGCCACCCTGCCTTTCCGCTGCCCGGGAGGCCAGCTCCAACTCAACTTCACCTCCACAGAGCCCGTGACTGTGGCCCTGAAGCGCGCCGGCTATGGCGGAGAATACCAGGAATTCACCAGGGAAGAGAGCGAGCCGATCTCAGGAGACCTCCAGGACGGAGAGATTCGCTGGAAATCCGGTAAAACTCCGGTTCATCTCGAAGGAAAATTCGTTCGGATCAAAGTGTACGGGAAGAACGCCATTGTCTACAGTGCGGCATTTGTAAAGTAGAGGCTTCGATTTCGGGATCTTTCTCTGTATCATTAGATCCTCCCTGATCAATCGGCGGAATCCAACAGCACCTGCAATTTTCTCGGATAGTTGGTCAAGATTCCATCCACCCCACAGTCGATCAACCGCCGCATCTCAGCCTCTTCATCCGCATAGAATGGATTCACCTCCATGCCGTGCCGATGCGCCTCTTCTACCAATTCGGGAGTAGTTATGCCATTGGCCGGCTGCAAAATTCTGCAGCCTATCTCCACACAGCGAGACACGGGCTGGTTGGTACAAATCTCCAGTCCCGAAGCGCGGCGGCGGGCGGCAACGACATTGAGCTCGCTACCGGTCACAAAAGCCGTCTGCAGCAGATTGCGCCGCACCAGTTCTCGAGCCACCCTCGGCGCCAGCACTTCTCGATTCTCATCAGACGCCTTGATATGGACATTCAAACGCATCTTTTTGGGCATGAGGTCCAGCGTTTCCTCTAGGGTGAGGAAGCGTTCTCCCGCAAACTGTCCTCCAGACCGGAAACCCGCATCCAGCTCTTTGAGCTCCGTCAGATTCATCTCGTCCACTCGACCGCTGCCATCCGAAATCCTATCCACGACACTGTCGTGAATGATCACCAGTTCCCGATCCCGACTCAGCTGCACGTCGAATTCGATCATCTCCACCCCCAGGCGGATCGCCTCCAGAAAGGCGGAAGCGGTATTTTCCGGAAAATCTCCCGAAGCGCCTCGATGCGCTACCACGGCGACCTGTCGCATGCTTCCTCCTCCGAGTTAAACGGACAAGCCGGAGCACTTCGAGAATTGTGACCCGGCCCAATTTTCCAAACTATAGCGGAGCCATTAGTGAGTCAACAACGGAAACCGGCGTCCAAATTGAGCTATCTCGACTCGAGCTGTATGACAGCTTGCCGGTCGAATATCAATAATCGTCTCCGCGCTTGACCCACTTGCCGGTAAGACCTTTTATTCCTCAGGACTGCCATTCGGCAGATCGTTATATCTGCAGAATCGGGTAAATTATTGGAAACGAATAGGAGAACCTGCATCATGACAGATCATCGCCAACGGGAATCGCAAGCTCTACAGGGAAGCCTGAAAGCCGTGACCAAAATTGAGGGCAAGGGCGACCCTAAAATTGGCATCGAGGAATTCATGGCAGTAGCCGAACGCTTCGGCTTCACCCCCGAGGCTCTGGAGCGCATCCGCACCGCCGTTGCGGTCGAAGATCTGGGCGGCGGCCCCTTTCTGGCCAACTACTACGCCAACCTTCCCGAAACCCGCGTCCAGGCCTTTGAGCGGATAGCCAGAGAGACCTTCGGCACCCGCTACGCCATCGGCGCCAGCTCCGGTACCGGAGCCCTCCACGCCGCCTTTGTCGCCGCAGGCGTCGGTCCCGGCACCGAGGTCATCTGTCCGGCCATCGGCTTTTACGCTACCGCTGCAGCCGTGATCATGGCCAACGGCGTGCCCGTATTCTGCGACGTCGACGCATCGCTGAGCATGGATCCGCAGAAAATCGAATCCCTGATTACCGACCGCACCGTGGCCTTGGCCCCCACCTGCGTCATGGGCAGCGTGCCCGACATGGACCCGATTATGGCCGTGGCCCGTGCGCACGGACTCAAGGTGGTGGAGGACTGTGCCCAGTCCTGCGGCGGGCGATACCGGAATCAGTTCGTCGGCACCTTCGGCGACATCGGCTGCTTCAGCATCTCCGCTTACAAGATCGTGGGCGGCGGCGAGGGCGGCCTCATCCTGATGGACGACGAGCGTCTCCACGACCGCGCCCTCAACCTGGCCGAGGGGGGTGGCCTGTGGCGTCCCGAACGCTTTGCCCCACCGCGCTACGAAGGAGAGCTGTTCGTCGGCACCAACTACCGCATGTCCGAGCTGGAAGCCGCCATCGACGGAGTGCAGCTGGGCAAGATGCCCCAGGTCGTCGACCGCTTCCGCCAGGTAAAACGCCAGATCTCCGCCGAGTTGAAGACCTATCGGGAGATCACCCCTCAAAAGCTCAACGACCCGGACGGCGAGGTCGGATACAATCTGCGCTTCTTTCCCGAATCCATCGAGCTGGGCGAAAAGATCGTCGAAGCTCTCAAGACCCAGAACATCGGAGCCGGCATGCGCGGCCGCAACGCGGGTCCCGACTGGCATATCTATCACTGGATGTTCCCCATCACCACCCGCACCGGCGCCACCCCTCACAGCTGCTCCTACAACTGCGATCACTACCAGAATCTGGCCGGCGAGCGCACCTATGCCCGTGGCGACTGCCCGGTAGCCGACGACCTGTACGACCGCGTCATCACCATCGGCCTGAATCAGTGGTACACCGAGGAGGATTGCCGCAACGTGGGCCAGGCGATCGACCGCGCCCTGGCCGCCTACTGCACCGAAGATACCAGCGGCGCTCCGTGGCGCTGATGGGAAGGAATTTCAGATGACGCACCGAGAGCGCCTGCTGGCCGTATTCTCCGGGGAACTGCCCGACAGAATCCCCTGGTTCCCCCGCCTGGATATGTGGTACGCAGCCCACAGCCACGCCGACACACTCCCCGAAAAATACCGGGGCTGGGACCTGCGCGACATCCACCGCGATCTGGATATAGGTTTCCACGGCAAGTGGGGCGCGGCCTACCGCATCGAGATCGACGGCACCGAGACCATCACCCACCGGGACGGCGAGGAGACGCGCGTCGAGACCGTCACTCCGGTGGGCACCGTCTCCACGCTGACCCGCCATTCCCCCGAGCTCCGCGCCGAGGGAGCCGGCCCCCTCGAAATCGAGCACATGATCAAAACCGATGGGGACTATGAGATCGTCGAGTGGATCTACCAGCACAGCCGCGTCGTCCCCACATACGAGAAATTCCTCGAATTCGACGCTGAGTGCGGCGACGAGGGCCTGGCTTTCGTCAACACCCCCTGGAATCCGGCATTCTATCTCTTCGGCCAGCTCATCGGCTGGAACGACTGCTACTACCACCTGCAGGATTATCCCCTGCAGATCGATCACCTGCTGACTGTGATGACCGACTTCTACTGGGAAATCCACCGTGCCTGCGCCCATTCTCCCGCCCCGGTGATCAACCACGGCGCCCACTTCCACTCCACTATGACACCCCCTCCCATCTTTCGAGATTACTTCCTGGACAACCTGAAGGAAGTGGCTGCGTACTATCACCAGCACGACAAACTGCTGATGTTTCACGCCGATGCCGACCTGAGCGGTCTGGAGGAATTCATCCTCGACGTCGGCTACGATATCGCCGAGTGTCTGGTCACCCATCCCATGGCAGACATCACCCTGGAGCGCTGCCGCCAGGTCTGGGGCGACCGCATCGTCATCTGGGGCGGCATCCCCTCCATCATCCTCTGCGAGCCGTTCACCGACGCCCAGTTCGAAGAGCACATGCGCGACCTCTTCCGCACCATCGCCCCGGGCAACGCCTTCATCCTGGGCGTAGCCGACATGCTGGTCCCGGCCACTAAATGGGAGCGCTTCGAGCGGGTTTCGGCCATGATCGACGAATGGGGCGTCTGCCCCATCAACTGATTTCGGCGCTATCTTGAGGATGCCCGACGACGAGGTTTATCTCACAACAGGGACATTGAATCGATGATGGACAAAAAAGAGAACTATCTGCGCACCGTGCGCTTTGAGCGTCCGGAATATATTCATATGCTTTTTCATATCAACAACTCCTGCTGGGGCCATTACCCACATGATGCTTTGCAGGATTTGATGGAAGCACATTCGTTCCTGTTTCCCGATTTTGTGCGCAAAAATGAACCCATCGTCATCGATCACCCCCCCTTTGTCAGCTCAAAAGCACCCTGGGTGGATCCCTGGGGCAACACCTGGGAGATATCGATAGACGGTATACTCGGAGCCGTTACAGAGCATGCGCTGGGTTCGTGGGACCAGTTTGAAAGTTTCTCTCCCCCTGATCCGGGTAAAACCACGCATTGGAGCCCGATTGACTGGCAGGAGGCTGCCGAGTCGAAAAACCCCATCGGATTTATCGACTTCATGAAATGCGGCGAAATCGGGCACGGACATACGTTTCTGAAGCTCTGCGACACCCGGGGATACCAGAACCTGTTGTACGATATGATGGATGGAGAACCTCGCCTGCTCGAACTGATCGGGATGCTCGACGAATTCAATCTCGGTCAGGTGCGGAACTATCTCGACATCGTCGGCGTGGAGCATATGGGATATGCAGAAGATCTGGGTATGCAGGTGGGGCCGATGCTGTCTCCAGAACTTTTTCGGAAATACATCAAACCGAGTTACGAGAAGATCATCCAACCGGCCAAGGATGCCGGATGCATCATTCACATGCACTCGGACGGCGATATACGCCTGCTGATGGACGACATCCTCGACTGCGGCGTGGACATCATCAATCTGCAGGATCTGGTCAACGGCATCGACTGGATCGCCGAGAAATTGGCCGGAAAAGTCTGCATCGATCTGGATGTGGACAGGCAGGACATCATGATGAACGGAACACCCGCGCAGGTGGACAGCCTGATCCTGGAGGAGATTGAAAAACTAGGAAGCAAGGAGGGCGGGCTGATGCTGTGCCAGGGCGTTTATCCGGCAATTTCACTGGAGAACATCGAAGCCGCTATGGATGCCATGGAAAAATATGCAGGATACTACTCCTAAAAAGCGATTTCATAACTCGCTTTGCGGCCTCCCGCGACACCCCGACGAGGAGAGATCATAGACAGCGATGAAATACAACACACTCGGAAAAACCGGCTTGCAGGTATCTGCGCTTGGACTGGGCGGGCATGAATTCGAGTGGTCGTTCAGCGGCAATGTCAAAAACAGCCGCATGATATCCTTCGATCCGGATCGCACCGCCGTAATCGAAAAGGCTTTCGAAGGTGGAGTCAATTATTTCGACACCACCTTCTTTGAGGAAGTGCAGTCTCTAGGCCACCAGATCGAAAAGCTGAACTGCCGCGACCAGATGGTGATCAACGGCATGGTGATCGACACCGCCCGTCGGAGTCAGGCAGTGCGAGATGAGGGAGGGGATGTCGAGAAATTCATCCGGGATGAAGTGGACACGCGCCTGGAACTGCTGCGATCGGACCACTTCGACCTGTTCATGCTGTGCAATATCAGCCGGGACTATACCTCCGAAATCCTCTCTGAATTGATCGGCATCTACCAAAAACTCCAGCAAGAGGGCAAGTTCCGCTTCATCGGCGCCTCCTGTCACGATTTCAAAATCCTGCACGATTTCGCACAGTTGGACCTGCCAATCGACGCCGTCATGTTCTGGTACAGCTATCCCACCGGAACTCGCCAACCCGTGCGCGGTCATACGGATTTCGAGGTGGAATGGGTAGATGCCGCTTTGCGGACGATCGATGAAAAAACCATCGGCAAAGTCGCGATGAAGCCCCTCACCTGGTTCTGGCGCGCCCTCCCATTCCATCTCCACGGTCCCGCGGAGGACGAAACCGCAGCGTGCCAATCTTCGGTCGCCTGGCAGACGCAAAAGGGAGAAGTCCACACGAGTGTCCTGGCAGTCGATTCATCCACCCAGATGGAACAGAACCTCTCGGCCGTGAATTCTTTACCCGACGAAGACCTGCTCCAGTCCTACATCGCGCGCGGCCACGACCTTCTCCCCCTACTGGACCGTGGGGACGAACTGCCGCCCTATCGCCGCGATTGGGTTGCGATCGCCTGCAAGGCGAAGCTGCAGATTGATCTGGGAGATGATCCAGCCGCATACAGACAGCACGTTCTGGATGCAAGCAACGTATCTGTCATCTGAATCTGTACTCGCCACTACTCAACCTATCGGACAATGTCAGCCCCGGTATTGATCTGCAGATAGTGTTTTAGTCACTATAGGGGGGATTATCGGGAGTATATTCTGAGTATCCAAAAATGGATACTCACCCGTTGGAAAATGGAATCGGAGGAAGGTAAGTCTAAGGTTTTTTTCCTAAACTGGAATTGAGAATTGACTTAATAATCCTCCCAACTCCCACCACTGTCCGCTGGCGTACACCTACTGTATCATCAGCGGACAGTTTCTTTATATCTCCAATCTTTAATTTCTCCTCTAAGTCATTTGCAAACATATAATTAATCTCGATGGCCTGTAATTCGCTTTTATGAAAATGGGGAAATCTACCTAATCCTATATTCTTGCTCGTCTGCGGTCTGGAGGGAAGATCGAAATGCTGAGAAACTATCTCATCGTCGCCTGGCGCAACCTACTACGACAGAAGCTCTATTCCCTGATTAACATCCTGGGTCTGGCCGTGGGCATGGCGTGCTGCATTCTGATCCTGCAATTCGTGCGCTACGAGTTGGCATCCGAGCGGCAACACACCAAGGCGGATCGCATTTATCAGGTTCTGAGAGAGACGCAGCGAACTGATGGCAAATCGGATTTCACTGCGTGCCTATCGGGGCCGCTGGGACCGACGATGGAGGAGGAGATTCCGGAAGTTGAGCGAGCCGCGCGATTTTGGCGCTTTGATGTAGCGCTCAGATATGACGAGAGACATCTGGAAACGTCGTTGGCTATTGTAGATCCGGCCTTCTTCGATGTCTTCGATTTTCCGATGGTGGGAGGAGGCGATCCAGTCGAGGCACTACGTCAGCCGGCAAGCATTCTACTTACCCGGCGCCATGTTGAACGTATCTTCGGTGATGAAGATCCCATCGGGAAGACCGTATCAATACATAGCAGCTTGACCGTCGGAGATTACATCGTCGCCGGCGTGCTCGAGGACTTCGGTCCCAACACCTCCATAGGTTTCCACTTCATCACCACGAATTTACCCACCGATTTATTCTACACGACTCTCTGGACAGACTGGCTTAACAGTTCCTGGCGCATGACGCAGATACTCGCTGTCCTTCGTAGTGATGCGGATGTGGGTGCTGTCGAGACCAAACTCCACCGGCTCATGGAAAAATATCTCGGTCCCGAGACAAGCCAGACAGAGCGCTACCGCCTCCAGGCGCTGACTAGGATTCGCCACTATTCCCATATCGACTTCGGGATTCCTTCGTGGCGTAGTATCGAGCAGATCTACATGCTTATGGCAATCGCCGGGTTGGTAGTGCTGATCGCCTGCGTCAATTTCATCAATCTAAGCACTGCCCGATCCGTGCGGAGATCGCGCGAGGTGGGCATTCGCAAGGTGTTCGGTGGGCACCGGGGCCAGTTAATCAGGCAGTTTGTAAGCGAAGCTATTATGATGGCACTACTCGGCGGAGTTATTGCACTCGGATTTGCAGAGCTAATGCTGCCTTCTTTTAACAATCTGATAGGGCTGCAACTGACTCTGGGGTTTGAGATAGTTCCGTGGGTAATTGGTCTCAGTATAGTCGTCGGGTTGCTCGCGGGGTGTTATCCAGCATTTTATCTCTCCGGCTTTCAGCCGGTCGGCGCTCTGAGGGGTGGAACGGGGTCGGTCCGGAAAGATTTATTGAGGAAGGGATTGGTCGTCTTTCAGTTCGCTGTCTCGATCCTTCTCATCATGGGGACAATGACAATCTACCGTCAGCTGGACTACATCACCGAGCAAAATCTGGGATACGATGCTGACGGCATGGTTTCGCTGGCGATGTTGAGCGGTCTGCGCGATCGGTCGGAGGCGGTTAAAGCCGAGTTCGCGAGCCATCCCAATGTCATCAGCGCAACAACCATGACCTGGCAGAATTTCCTAATACCGAGACGGGTAACAGTGGCGCGCGACGATCGGGTTGAGGCACTGCCGTTTTTAAATTTCGAAACCGACGCAAATTTTCTCACAACCTACCGGATCGACTTGAAGGCGGGACGCGACTTCCATTTCAAGGAAAACCGGGATCTGTCGAAGGGGAAGAACGAGTTTTTGATCAACGAGGCAGCGGTTCGGGCTTTAGGATGGGAGGAAAATCCCTTAGGACGGCAGCTGCGGTTTTCTGAGGCTGATATGGAAAGGGTTTACGGAAAGAAAGAAATAACCGGAACGGTCGTGGGCGTGGTCGAGGATTTTCATTACCAGTCGGCACATCATCAGATCGAACCGCTACTCATCAATCAGAGCTATTGGGTTTCCCAACTCCATCTGCGCATCCGGTCGACGCAGATTGGTGAGACGCTCGCGTTTTTTAGAAAGACGTGGCAGAAGTTCGTACCGGACATGGTCTTTGCTTATCGATTCCTGGACGAGGAGCTTGCTTCGGCTTATAGGGCGGAACGGCAAACGGCGGTTCTGTCTTTTATCGCTTCCGGGCTGGCCATTTTCGTCGCTTGCCTGGGTTTAATCGGGCTGGCCGCTTTCGCAGCGGAGCAGCGTTCGAAAGAAATTGGCATCCGCAAGGTTCTCGGAGCTTCCGTCTCCAGCATTGTGCAGTTGCTTTCGGGTGAGTTCTTACGATTGGTCGTGTTGGCGAATCTGATCGCCTGGCTATTTGGTTATTTCATCGCCCGGAAATGGTTGGACTCGTTTGTCTACCGAATCGAATTGGGCATCGACATTTTTGTGTTGGGAGGGTTGCTGGGTTTTGCGCTGGCACTGGCAACGGTGCTGTATCAGACGATAAAGGCGGCGATGGCTAACCCAGTACAGGCATTAATGAACGAGTAGATCATAAATGCATGAGCAAGCTATATCGTCGGAATACCCGAGAGCCGGAGCGTGATTTTCCTATATAGAAGGTAGGAGATATTAGGATGACGAAGGGACTCGAAGTTGCTCAAGATTTCTTTCAGCATTGGGGGCTGCCGTTTTTGCAGAAAGAATATCCTCATCTCGTTGATCGAGTCGCCTCCCTGATTTGTGGCGGCTCACAAAGTCTTGGGAATGATGATGAGCTATCAAGAGATCATGGCTGGGGGCCTCATTTCGATCTAGTATTAACGGGTGAAGATATGAAGTGCTATGGCCGAAGTTTAGAACGACAGATCAATGAGGCGGCGCCAAATGAGTGGAGAGGATATACTTGCCGTCATGTGGTCGGTACCCGTTATGCTACAAGCATTCCAGTTGCCTCCATAAATCCCTGGTTCAAGAACTATGTGGGTTGTTCACATCCCCCTAAAGCAGATCGAGATTGGTTCATAGGCATGTCTGGGGATTATCTGTACATGCTTCGACATGCCACGGTGTTCCACGATCCACTGGGCGAGTTCTCTTCTCGCCGACAGGCATTCCACTATTATCCGGAACGTGCGTGGCTCCGATGGATCGTTCATGTGCTTTACCAAGTTTGGCATTATGGCCAATACAATTTCCTGGAACGCCTAACCCGTCGACAGGACTCAGTCGCAATTATCGTGTGTATCGGGCAATTCACGAAATACGTCATGCGCCTTTATATGCTCCTTGCCCGCGACTACATACCGTACTGGAAATGGTTGGCAGCCGAATTTCGGAAACTATCCGATGTCGCACAGATTGACGCCTGGTTGCGTGAATTGTCTACGGCAAGGGAAATCGAATCACAGGCGAGTTTGATCCGTAGTATTAATAGTGAGATACATTCTCGTCTTTCATCCCAACTTGACTTAAATCCGGACCCCAAGGAACACCCGCACCCCTTGTATTGTGCAAAAGAGGAATTAGCAGAAAGAATAGGAGGGGAATGGTATTGAGAGCCTGTTGAGTTACAGCCATGTGATCGGGTTAAAGTATCTGGTGCTACACTTTCAGGGCTTTCGGGCGGTTGTCGCCGATGGATAAATCAACAAGGTGAATAGGTTCGGGGTAAAAACAGCACGGTCCCTGGTTGAGCGTTGGTGGCCTCGCTATACGGTTAGCAGCAAGGTGAGTAGACAGCTTGCTGCTGGTTCATTGCCATTTTGCATATCACCTGAATACGCCAACAGCTCGATACTATCGAATCACGGCAATATCTATACTAAACGGACTATCAAAATAAAATGTCTGGATCGACGAATTGCGACTTGATCTGACACTGCCTGACAGATCAAATAATGACAAGTGCACCCTTTAATCAATCCGGAACCTTTTTCAGCATGTAGAGACAGGGATTCGCTTCTCCCCACAACGTCGGAAACTCCTCAAACTTCTGGAATCCGCAGTGCTCGTAGAACTTTCTCGTCCTCATGTAATTCTCATCGGGATGGCGTTCGCTCAACGTCTTCACGGTCATATATGGAATCCCTTTCTGCTGACAGTAGACGTCGAAAAAATCGACCATTCGAGACCCAATCCCCCGACCGTGAAATTCTTCAAATAGACCGAACACATACAGATCGGCGTTGATGCCAAAATTGATTTTCAACGCGCAAAAGCCGACCGTTTTCCCATACAGCTTCGCGCTTACGAACAGCAGATCCTTTACCTTTTCTACGTATTCCCGAACCGCCTCTTCGATCCCGAACCACTTTGGCAGGGACTCGAGAATCTCCGCACAGATATCCGACTTTCGCTGAGCATCCGTTTCAAAACCGATTTCCAGATCAACCAGAGGATCTTCCATCAGCCGATCGTGGCTTTCTCCGCACCGATCGATCCATTTTTCCCTGTAATCCTTCTCACTCACGACGCGATCCCGTAAATCCCCTATCGATTGTATCCGGCTGTCCCGACACCACTCCAGATCGACCAGATACATGATCCAGTCCAAATCATCGGTGTCGTCATAGACATTGATCTCCCGTATGCCGTTTTCCCACAGGATAAATGCCCTCGTATGTCCATCGGTGAAGAAGAGATCATTCCCAATTTTCTTGACAGGCACGGGCTCGTATTCTTCAAAACCGTTCTTTTCAAACAGCGCTAAACTGTCGCGGTATTTCCTTGCGGAAATATAGAGCTGCGTCGGTCGGATAGTGCTGAGTTCGGCTCTGGCTACTTCCATCTCAAGTTGGCTGCGTCCAAAAGTTTTGTAGTATTCTGTTCGATTTGTCAAAACCTCTCTTCAAACGCTGGAAGAAGCTTCTATTTCTCGATGGCGATAAAGAGCATGTCGTGATTGAATTGCGGTAGCTCTATTACGGACCTCTTACCTGTCCGCACAGGAGGCATCCAGATCCGTCGATCGTTCAAGTTGATACAGGAACAGGTGTACCCAGAGAGATCGATATCGAACTCGATCGAGGTGGTATACGGCGCATACGCCACAATCTTAGTTCGCGCTGCGTCAGCCGCCACCACGATCTCGCTGTCCTCATTCCCGACCAGATCCACAGGTTCGATATCCGCCAGCTTGAAGCTCTCAAAGACCCACTTCGCAAACCCCACATCCCACGACCCTTCGAGCTGGTAGGCGAACTCCCAGTCGTACGCTTCGAATTTCCGCTTCTGCGCCATCAGCCGCATCCCTTTCACCTGACCGGACCAGATTCCCTGCGCCCCATAGGTAATCCCCATACTCGCACCTGCGAGCAAGCTCTGCCACGTCGCACGGCGCACGTCGAAAGCCGAGAATTTGTTCCTGTCCTCTGTTCCCATGCGACCGTGCCCTTCGTAGCACGGTTCTCCGTTGACAATCGGCTTTTGCGGCAATTTCTGAAACTGCTGTGCCAACTTCTGAGACGCCTGCTGATGGTTTGCACCGTGCCCGGATTGATACATATAGAAGTCGATCCCATCGATCAGCCGCTCATCCAGAACTATCCGACCGGCAATATGCATGGTGTACAACGCATCCGGGCAGACCCCTTTCGTTGCCTCCAGCGCTACGCGGTACAGTTCGATCTCTTCGTCGTCGTGCTGAGGTGTATCCCCGCTTATGAAAAAAATCGGATCGTATTTTGCAAACCGCCTGGCCGCAAAGGTGGAAAATTCCCAGACCTCCTCCACGGTCATCCGATTGGGATTCGGCTCCTTCCGCTGCACGGCGTAACAGCACCACAGCATTCCGAGGACCGGGACGAAGCCGTAGTCCACGGCCATCTGCACCATCTGCTCCGCCTTGGAGAAGTAGGCCTCGTTCCGCTGCGAAAAATCGTAGGTCCCCTTCTCATCCTGCGCAAAAGGCTCGATCAAACCGGGACCGACGCTCCGATCGTGAATGATCGGCAGGATACTGATCTGCAGCGCATTGAATCCCTGCATCTTCCGGTAACGCAAATACGGTTCCCAGAGCTCCAACGGAACATTTCCGAACGACGCCCAGGCTGTATCCGCCAGATAAAAAAACGGCGTTCCATCTTCGCACACCAGAAAACGGGCATTGTCACTAATCTTCAGCATGGCCATCCTCCATATGGGTTTTCCAGTTCAAGCTCCAGGCGCTTGACCCGCCTACAGACAAATTCGTTTATTTCCCGTGTCATGGCCAACACTCGAATCTGGTTTGCAGCCAAGGAAAAAACACATGTCTCAGTCTATATCGACAAAAGAGATCTCCATCATCCGCGATCTCGCCAAAAAAGTCGCCGCCATAGCCAGCGACCCCATCAATCATCAAAAACGCGATATGTGGATGCGTCTGAACCGCCTGGAGCGCGTGCGGCCCCTGATCCACGTTCAGGCCATTGCCTGGAATATCTGGGAAGAACTCATCCCCTCTGAACAATTGGAGACGATCGACCCATTCGCCCGACAGCAGGAGTTGGATCTGCGCAAACGGCTCTACTGCTGGGAAAATTTCCGCGATGATCGCATTGTAGACGACGCAATTATCTGCCCGATCTCCGTGCGCGGCGACCTGATCGAAGCGGGGTTCGGCATTGAGAAAGAGATCGAGAAGCCGGATGACCCATCGGGGGCTCACGCCTATCGCGCTGCAATCGCCTCTGAAGGGGATATCGACAAAATCCAAACTGAATCAGAGCTGTCTGTCGATTGGGAGGCAACAGAGAGTCGATACGAGCGCCTCTCCGATCTCTACGACGGCACTCTTCGAATCGAGCGGCGCGGACCGGCCTTCTTCTGGTTCTACCCGATGGATTTGTTCAGCCAGTGGCGCGGCATCGAGCAGATGTTCGTCGATCTTCTCGAGCGCCCCGAGTGGGTGCACGCCGCTCTCGAGCGAATCACGGTGGGCTACCTCAACAACATCGAACAGTTGGAACAACTCCACCTGTTATCTCCCGGCAACGGCAATACCATGCTGGGATCGGGAGGCTATGGCTGGACGGACGAGTTGCCCCAGCCCGACTTCGATGGCGAGCACGTGAGACTCAAGGACCTGTGGGCTCGATCGGCTACGCAGATATTCACAGAGGGCATCTCTCCCCAAATGCACGACGAGTTCTCGCTGCAATACGAAAAGCGGCTGCTGCATCGATTCGGACTCAGCTGTTACGGGTGCTGCGAGCCCCTCGACAAGAAGATGCACATCGTCCGCAAGATCGAGAATCTTCGCCGGGTCTCGATGAGTCCCTGGGTCGATGTCGAGCTGGCAGCAGAGAAAGTTGGGCGGGATTACATATACACCCACAAACCCCATCCCGCCATGGTCAGCACGCACAGCTGGGAGCCCGACCTGGTGCGGAAACAGCTCCGCGATGCCTTTGAGAAGACCCGAAACAACGTCTTGGAGGTGAACTTCCAGGATCTGCACACCGTGCACAACCAGCCTCACCGCCTGACGGAGTGGACTGAAATAGCTCTCCAACTGGCCGAGGATTACGCCTGAGTGGTCTGTCAGATTAGTTTCAAAACGTCAAAATCTCCGACTGGCAACGGGAAACAATATCAGGTGTCAGCGAATTAATCTGACAGCCTACTGAGATCGCACCTTCGACCATCCGTCAGCGAATCTGATAGCCCTCCAGCCAGTCCTCATCGAGCCCCTGCCCTTTCATCATGGCCGCGGCTTCTTTCCACAGACGTGCCGCGACGCGCGGTTCCCTGGTCACCGAATTCCGGCGACAGTTGGGATCCTGCACCATGTGATGGAGAGCCGGCCCCCGCTCCCCGCGCCACGCCGTGTATGACCAGGTGCCGTTCATGATCTGGGCAAAACTTCCGTTACCCGACGACCCCAGCACGGCGGCCTTCCGATGCCACGCCACCTTTTTGCCGGCCAGCAGAGGAAGCAGAGACTTTCCGATCACATTCTCCGGCACCGATGCCCCGAACAGCTCCAGAATAGTCGCCGTCACATCCCACGGCTGAACGATCGGACGGACCCGCTTCTGCCGACTCATTCCGGGAAGATGGATCATCAGGGGAATGCGGGTTGCATTCTGGGAGAGTGGCGTGTACCGCAGCGGCAGCTTTGGTTTGCGTCCCCCGGCGACGGAGAGCCCATCCGCGCCCACCCAGGGCAGCTTGTGGATGAAGCCCATATCCCCCGGACCGTCGAAACAGGTGCCGTGATCGGCTGCAAAGATAACTGCCGTGTCATCGGCAATACCCAGCACCTCCAGCTTCTTCATGAGGTGGCCGAACCAGGTGTCGACCATGGTCACCTCCGCCGCGTACCGTGCCCGAATGTGGGTCAGCTCCCGATCGGTGATCCCCATCTTCTTCCGCAGGCCGTACGACGGAGCCTCGAAGATCCGGCCGGCATACCCCGGATCGTACAGATCGACGTAGTGCTGCGGCGGATCCCACGGCTCGTGAGGATCGAAGGTATCGACCCACAAAAAAAAGTCCTCCCGAGTGTGATTCTTCTCGAGCCAGTCCATCGCCATCGAATAAGTGCCCGGCGCAAACCAGTCTCTCTCATGGCGGCGGTGCGCTCGATTCACCAGCACCTGGTGCCAGATCGCCTCCGCATAGCGGATGAGGTGCTTGGGGACGGGAAAGGTCAATGGCACCGTATCGTCGAGCCAGCACCGATCCGCTTCCTGTCCTCGATTCAACGCCCAGGCCGAGTAGTCTCGCTGCAGGTTCTGAGGAGAATTGACATTGTTCTGAGTATCGGTGATCAGCATGGAGGGAACGCCGCGCTCCCGCAGCAACGCCGGAAAGGTCACCTCATCCGCGTCGAGACCGCGCCATCGGTTGAAGGGCAGCCCCTTATCCCCGTGGCCGAGAAGAGTGTCCCGGCGGTTGGGCACCGTGGGAAAGGAGCCGATGTACGCGTTGTCGAACACTGCGGCGCTGGCCGCGAACCGCTCCAGACTGGGCGTGTGTATGCTTCCCCACGGCGGACAGCCGTACACGCTCACATGGTCCCTCCGCATCGAATCGGCCATGACGTAAATCACTCTCATTTTTCGCCTCCTTCTTCAGTCGAAAAGGATGTCGTGCTCCTCCAGGAACGCAATCACCTCGTCGAAGCGCGGGATCCCACCTCGCCCTCCGAGCTTGGTGCACTTGATCGCAGAGACAGCGGTCGAGAAGATCGCGATTTGCCGCAGATCCCAGCCGCGCAACAAGCCGGCGATGTACGCTCCGTGAAAGACATCACCCGCCCCGGTGGTATCTACTACCTCCACCGCAAAGGCCGGCAGATGGAAGAACTCGTCGTCGGTGACCGTGTAGCTCCCCTTCTCTCCCTCGGTCTGCACGAAAATCTCCGGCCCCATCTCCAGCACCTTCTCACCCGCTTCTCGGATATCATCGATCCCGGTCAGCCCCCGGGCGAAGCCGGAACCGGAAATCAGCACGTCGGTCTGTTCCACCAGATCGCGCATATGGCCCCGCACCTCCCCGGTGGTCTTGTGCCCGTCGAGCACCACCTTTTTCCCCGCCTCCCGCATCCAGGCTGCCGCCTGCTTCGCCGCTTCGGCGTGGAAGCCGTCCAGGTGCAGGTATTCCGCGGCAGTAATGTACTCCCGATCGAGTTCCTCGACGCGCAGTTGGCTCTCTCCCCAGCGCTCCACCCCGGAAAACAGCCGCTCTCCGGTCTCCGCGTGCACGTGGACGACCACGATCTGATCCTCGGGCGCTTCCCTGTAAACCATGCGGCTCAGATCGACCCCGTTCTCCGCCAGGGATTTCATCTTGAGCTCGGCCGCCTCGTCACTGCCGGCAGTGCCGATAAAACCCGCCCTGGCGCCCAGTCTGGCGCTCGCCACGATCGCCGTGCCGACTGGACCACCGCCGTCAAAGCCAAAAGCCTTGATCCGCGTTCCCTGGTCCCAGGTCGGCATCTCCTGAAGGCGCAGCAGCACGTCCAGGCAGGCCATCCCCAGACCGACTACTTCGATATCTCCTTCCATCTCTTCCCTCCCTCAGTCGACCAGAACCGGTTCTATGTCGAGAAATTTGCAGGCCAGCAGCAGACTGGCGCGCTGATCCCCGTGGATCATACTGGCGTGATGCACAAACCCCTCCTCGACCAGGATGCGGTAGAGCCGATCGTGGTCTTTAACCTGCACCCAGGACCAGGTGCCGGCGAGGATTTCGTCGGAAGGGACAACCTCGCCGGTGGCGATCAGCATCTTCCACTCGTCGTCGTACTCGGCCAGCCGGCAAAAAGTCACCGCACCCGGTTTAATCTGAAACTGAGCGAGACCTGCCTGACTGTCGCCAGCGTCGGTCGCCAACTCTCCCTTCATGTCCCGCCGGGACCGGAGAGCGGTCTGCCCCGCATCCTTAGCCAGACAGGCCGACGCATTGCCGCAGTGCCAGGCCAGGAGTTTGTCCGGCTCCTCGCGGTGGCGGATCGTCCAATCTATGAAATGCGGGATGCTCTCCCCGAGCGCCGCCCGGTAGTTGACCAGCATCGACAGAGCGCCGACCACATCCGCCTCACAGGCGGTGAGCATCCCCTTGCCGGTCAACCGACCGTACACCGCACAGACCGAAATCCCCAGTTCCCGCTGCACCGAGGGCCAGCACTGCATCGCCAGACCGGAGAGTCCGTTCTGCTCCCAGAACTCGGTCAGCGCCAGCTCCAGCCTGGCGGCGCTGAGCAGGTATGCTTCGCCGACAGCCACCTCGGCGAAGCTCTCGCGTATATCGGCAACCGTTTCCCGCACCTCGTCTTCGGAAAAACCTTTTGCTCGGTCGACGATATCGGCCAGATTCGCGTAGATCACGTTCTGGCCGAAAGAGCGAATCATCGCAGCCTCGTCGTAGCCGACCGTCTCAAACGTCTGGGGCCGCACCCCCACCTGTCCGAAGCGCGCTCCTCGCAGACCGGCGACCACGGCCACGGCGCGCACGAACTCCTGCACTTCGGTGACAAACGCCTCCTCCTCCGGGAAAAACAGCCCGGCGTAGTGGAAGGAAATCTTGCGGCGATACAGCCCCGAGGCGATCGACAGATTCCCGCAGTACGAATCCGAAACCCGGCTCAGCCCGGCGTCGTCGCGGCCCGGCGGTTCTTTGGTCGCGTAGAGCAGAACCGGCACCCGGAGAATCTCCGCCACCTTGGCCGCTGAGCGCTCGTCGCCGAAATCGAGTGGACAGAGGATCAGCCCATCGATCTGCTCTCGCTGAAAGAAAGCCGCCGCCACCTCGGCCTCGTCCAGACTGTGCACTGCGCCGTAGGGCGTCAGCCCCTTCTCCGAATCCGACCCTTCACCTTCCGGACAGGGATTCGGAACGACTACCTCCATCCCCTCGACCCTGGCGAAGGCGGCCAGGCTCTCCGTCCGCATCCGCGCGCACCAATCCGTATACCCGAAACGGTAGGACGGGACGAAACCGATCTTCACTTTTTCCTCGCTCATCTCTATTCCCTTTTCGCAATAAGCCCTCTGGCGCGTCCTGTCACAATATACCCTCACTCGGGCTCTCCGAGTCGCGCTCTGATCGGCTGGCGATAATCACTCGCCTACACTATCCAGAACGGTTGCGTCCAGGCACATTTATTCCCATTTCCCAGACATTCTGCACGCAGATAAATCCCTTCTTTCGGATCGTCCAGGCCCGATAAACGAGCGAGATCGTCCACACTCAAGCGGCTCTTCCCTCCCCGGACCTTTTTGACAATGACGCTGCCGCGGATGATCCAGTGAATCTCGTCCGCATCCGCTTCCACCAGAACCGACCTCCCATCCTCATCCACCCCTACGCTGTCGATCGTCACTCCCGTCGAAGCGTAGAACCGCCCCGCCTTCAGGGCCTCGACGATCCCTCCAGGGGAAGGCACTTCATCTGTCGGCCACTGAACGCAGTTCCAGGCGACGAACTGATCTCCCGATTCATGCTGGTCGTCCGTTCCGTGCCCGAACAGGCGCCACCCCTTGCTCAGCAATCGATCCCAGCGATCCGTCGCCCGCGCCTGACCCGGCAGGCGCTCAATCACGCCGCAGTAGATCTCCATCCCCCGCATCCCTTCCATACTGTCCAACAATCCATCCGTGGCGTAGTTCGGACGCGGTTGCCAGTTGGGGTGATCGAAGACGAAGAGACCGCCCCCCTCGTGCACCCGCTCCATGATCTCCCTCGGCGTCAGCTCACGCGCCGGCAGTTCCCGATCCGCTCCCAGATACACGAGCGTCTGATCGTAACGGGAAGTCACCTCCACAGCCGGCAGTATGGTCATAGTCGTATGCGGCTGTATCTCTTCGGGCTTCAGCAGGCAATCGTGTTCCGACAGTGCGAGGTAATGATACCCTTCGGCTTCGTAAGCAGCGGCGATCGCCAGCGGTTCGTCGCTGCCGTCGGATACGGTGGAGTGGCCGTGGTGATTCCCCCGCAGCCAGCGGCATGGAACGTCCAGTTCGAAATACGTGGAAGAAAATTTCGGCATCTCCCTTCCTCTCATTTGGTCAATTTCATCGTATCGAACAGCCGCCCCTCATCGTCCATCGCTCTCAATTCCAGCGTATCTCCCGCTATCACCACCTGCACAAAGTGGGGCACCGCCAGAGCCTGAGCAGTGTGCCAGGCCCATTTGTGATGAAACCAGTTCGGCGCGGCCCCGGCCCCGCCGGCGACGACGTAGACGATACCATCCTTCGCATCCAACCTGCCATCTCGCAGCGGATGGCTCCGCTCGTACACGATGGTATGGGAATTGAGCACCAAATCGACGCCGTGCTCCTCCAACACCGGACAGAGTGCACGCATCTCCTCTACCTGGTAATCTCCGGAGACATAGGGAGGATAGTGAAAGAAAACGATCTTCCAGGTAGCTTTGCATCCCTGCAAATCATCGACGAGAAAATCGTGCTGAGCCGACCCCGGTTCGAACTCCTCTCTCGGTATCGGCCCACTCTTCCCGTATTCCACAAATCGAGTGCTGTCGAGGGCCACGAAATGGACATTCCCATAGTCGAAGGAATAGAAATTCTTCGGCTCGGGATAGCCCACGAACTCATAAAACCAGGAGGCGTTCTCCTCGTGATTTCCAGGACACAGGAAAAAAGGCGTATCCGCGAACAGCTCCCTGCCCGGATCGAAAAACCACCGTTCCCAATCCTCGTATTGGCTCCCATTCCTCACGGCATCCCCCACCACCAGCAGAAATTCCGGCCGGAACCGCCGAATCTGCCCGAAGACCCGACGATTGATCTCGTCGTCTCCATACCCTCCAGTCTCACTGGTCACGGCAAAGGAGAACGGTCTGTCTACCCCGACAGCCGTTTTCAGCGGATGCTCTGCGCTCTCGACCCGATCTCCCTGGCTGTTATCCGAATGCACCCTGTAGTGATAGGTACTGTCCGACTCGAGCCCGATGAGAGTTACTGAGTGTATGCAGCACGGCGTGGAATCTTCTACCACCTTTTCAGTCTCTTCCAGTGTCTCAAAACCGCCATTCAGACCGGAGTGCACCTTCCGGGTTGCCCGGTAGGTGACCGTGGATGTAGATGCCTCGGATGTCTCCCACATGACGGTAATGGAATTCCGCGTCGGCCACTGTAAATAAGGTCCTTTGAGAATGCTGAGCATAGTCTACCTCTGTTTTTTAACACCGGGAACGGGATATCTGCAGCCCTCCTCAACCAAAGAACACCCCTCGCAGAGTATTCCCTACCATATCGGTAAAGTAGTCGACGACAATCCAGAATCCCCCAACGCTCGCCTCCCCGAGAATCAGCCCCAGGAAGAGGGGTCTCAGTCGCCGGAAGAGATGGGGGCCTCCGTACTTCATGATCACCGACTTCAGCATCCAGGCAATAAAGACGCTGAACCACATGCTGCCAAATACGCAGCTGATGGGGTAGCCCAGAGGATGGAAAGGCCACCACATAAAGCGGTGCTGCGCCGCCATCAGCCCGGTCATTATCAGCGCTCCCACACCCGTGTGCAACCAGCCCACCCAACTGGGACCCACCGGGTTCTCAATCCCCTCTCTCATAAACCAGTAGGGATACTGAGACACATTGTTGAAGTAGAAGCGGGATAGATTGATCGCCCCGTGCGCGTAGCTCAGATAGAGCACCATGCCGATGGAGGCGGCCAGAGTGACGATGATGACGGCGATAATGGCCCCGAAGAGCCGCCGCTGTCTGGCTACCTTCACCTCCGTTATCAGTTTCAACCCGTTGGCGCAGGCGCTCATCATCAGAATCAGCGTGTCTACACTCCACGCGTAGCAGAGCGCCAACCCGGCCATCCCCTTGACCCCGACGAGAGATGAGCCCACTCCCGAGACTACGAAGTCGGGGGCATTGGTGGCGGGAAACATAGACGCCACACCCCCCTGGGCGACCGTGCGCGAAATGGTGATGAATATGATAAAAGATCCAAAAAGGAGCATGGCGACGAGAGGCGGGGAAATTCCCGTAGAGGTAAGCCATACCCCCATGACGAGGAATCCGACGATGCTGCCCAGCACCGCCGTGCGGTAGGAGATAATCTCGTCCGAATCGTCGACGCTCTGATCGTTCAAGAAGGCCTTCCGCCCCACGGCCTGCAGGTGACGGCGACCGATCCATAAGGTGCCCAGCACCAGCACGATCATGCCCCCCATGGACTGGTGGATGATGGCCGGGTCGGTGTACTGACTGTACACTCCCATGGCATCCTCCTTGCCCCCCCAGCCGACGATGGCCCACACCCCTCGCTGCACCGTGGTGAGCAAATAAAAAAAACACAGACCGGCGGCGATATTGAGCGGCACGAAATAGGAGAAACCGATCATGGAGGCGTTTATGCGCAGCCTTATTCCCGCCATGCCGTGGAAGAGGGGGATACTGGCCAGTCCCGAGTCTATCGTAGGTACGAACGGATAGTAATTGTGGAGGGCATTGATACTGCCCATGACAAAAGGCAGGGCAAAACCCAGCCACAGAAGCCAGTTGCGGAATAGGGGCGGGATGGTGGAACGCTTCCCATCCTCCTCCAGCATGGCCAGAGGTAACTGGACCATGGGATAGGGGAGCCGCTCGTACTCCACCCACTGCTTGCGCAGGATGACCATGAGACAGGCCATGGTCAGGAAGAGGGCCAGGGCAAAGACACCCCAGTACGCCAGCGGCACGATCCAGGCGTTCCACGGCACCTGGCCGACCGGACTACCTTCGTAAAAGTGCCAGAGCACATCATGCCCCTGGGGCAGGGGCCAGCTCGGCAGGTAGGGATGGATCACCGCATCCCAGTTGTTTTCCGGGGTGGCGTAGTACTGGGCCCCGGTGAGTACCGGGAGCATCTGGCTGGAAAAGCCGCGGCCGGTGAGGGTGTTGGCCAGCAGAATGATGAAGTAGGCCACCGCCAGCTCGCCGCGCTGCAGCGCCAGAGAGGGACGTATGAAACGCAGCGGCACGTTGACCAGAGCGATGAGCACGAAGAAAATACAGATGGCCCCCGGGGTCCAGTTCCAGGTAGCCAGCCCGGAGCCCTTGATGATCATGTCGTTGTAGGTGGAGGCCAACCCCAGGAAGATGGCCCAGAAAAGCCCTGTGGCTAATGCCTTCCAGGTGCAGCCCCTCTCCTGCAATTGTCCTATCCTATGTCCGCGTTCGCTCATCGAATGCCAGCCTCGCTTCCAGGTAGATTCCGACGGAGAGGGGAACGATCACTCGACGACCAGGGAAATCGCATCATTCCCGAACTGCGCCTTTACTCGGTCCAAATTATTTTCGGACGAAAGTGCTGAGCATGGCCTGCTTCATCGAGGAATAATTAAGGCTCCACCTCTTCGAGAAACCGCAACCGGAGCGGCAATTCTTCCCCACTGATGCGGGCCGGAGGATTGACGTCGAAAACCGTTCGACGAGGACGCGGCCAGTCCGGATATACATCTTCCCCGAGTTCAAAAGGACCGATGTCCGGAGTGTTGACGGCATTGTCGTTGAATCCGGGAATGCGCACCCCCGCGTCCACCGCCGGACTCCCGGGCAGGAGGGCAAAATCGAGTTTCCCTGGGTTTCGCAGAACAAGCTCCTCCGGTTGAGACAGCTGCCGCCCGCCTTCCCGCAGCAGCGCGGAGAGAATCGCCCGATCTGCAGCGGGAGAGACGACGATATTGCCGGCGGCCTCGAAGCGCTGCTCGGAATCGACAGGACCGGTAGGCCGGGCAAAACGCTCGGTGACCACGAAAATGTTGTTCTTGAAGGCGAAGCTATCCAGCCACTCCTGGGGCCACTCTCTCTCATTCCAGTAGAGCTCAGCCGACTCCGCCCAAAAGAGGTTCTGATAGTAATAGAAACCGTTCCCCTTGCCGTAACACTTCGACTTGATGAACACCCACGGATTCCAGCCGTGCGCGTCGTACCCGTAGATGACATTCCGGTAGACGTAGTGCGGCCCTTCGAGTTCTTCGGGATTCTGGTGCGAAATGGGAGCGCCGGGACAGCTCAACAACAGGTTGTGGTGGAAGCGCAAATTTCGGGAGGCGAATCCCTTTTGCCAGCCCTCCAATTCGACGCTGTTGTCGTAGCAGTGCAGATACACGTTGTGGTGACTCTCGCTGTCGTCGAAGTTGCCCAATCCCTCGCCGTCGAACAACTCGTGCATAAAGTTGTAGCGGAATTCGCAGTTTACCGGAGGACTCTCCATGCCGTAGGCGTAGTCGGCGATGCCGCTTTCGTACCAGTTGCCCGGATGATAGTCCTTGACCAGAGGGTACGTGCGCAATTCCCCGCCGTTCCGCTGGCGCACCTCTTCGGAAAATTCGTAGAAACCGGGATAGGTATGCTCGCACCATTCCACCAGGCTGTGCGAGGGAAGTGCAATCCCGGCGCGGCAGTATTCAAAGACACAGTTGCGCACCACGGCGTGACTGCTCGCCGGATCGAATTTTATGCCGAAGATACCCGAAGCCTGGAGCCGCAGGCCGTCGAAAATCAGGCCGGGAGAGTTGAAAACCTCGACGACCGGAGTAGTGCCCTCTTCCCCCCAGAAGGGAGGGGCAAAAATAATCTTTTCACCGTTCGGATCGCCCCCACCAGGCAGTTTGACGAAAATGCGACCGCTCTCCCAGGCGAAGCCGCTGATCGGGCCGTGCACTTCGCCGTACCAATCCCGAGTCTGCACTTCCGCTGCTCTCAGATCGACTACACTCATATAGCGAAAGAGAAAGTGGCCGTTCCAACCGGCAAAGGTCGCGGGACCGTGCGGAGCGGACCAGACGCCCTCTCCTTCATCCCTCCACCGCACCCGCCCGGTGGCCGCCTCGGGCCAGGCGGCGCTCAGAGTCGCCCGGCCGCGGGGTTCGGCGAGGATCCATATCGGCTCTTCGACGCTGCTGCTCAGGTCGCGGATCGTCAGGGGAGCGACGTAATACTCGCCGGGCAATACCTTCAGCGTATCCCCTCCCGCGAGCATCTGGACGGCGCGCTGGAGATTCTTCACCGGGGAATCGATACTCGTACCATCGGCTGCATCATCCCCGCGAAGAGCGCTGACGTAGAGGCATTTTCCGGAGACGCGGATCGGGATGGCCAGCAGCCCGATCACCAGAAGTAATGCAATACTGTTCGAGAGACGGAACAGCGGAAAATGCAGCGAATTCATCCCCTCATCCTTTCGATCTCCCCGGAGGGATGGAATTACCTCTATCCGATTCCCTGGACTATCGCTGGAAAGTATCTCCGATTTCTATCAGCGTCAATCCGGCCGCCCGTGGTGAAGATCGCATTCCTTGCGGTGCTGATGACCTGAGATTACCTTGCTTACCGTTAGCAATGCCATCCACGTCTCCAATCAGCATACCTCAGGAGGAATCATGACTGTCCTGTTTCACGAAATGACCCGACAGCAGCTCAACGCCATAGCGCCCAAAGCGATCGCCGTCCTGCCCGTTGCCGCCACCGAACAGCACGGCCCGCACATGGCCGTGGGCACCGATACTCTGCTGGTGACCACCGTGGCCGAACGCGCTGCCCAGGCCGCCGCTGACACCATTCCCGTGGTCATCACTCCGACGTTGCCCTTCGGCAGTTCGCATCACCACTATGCATTCGGTGGCACGCTGTCCCTGACCAGCGAAATCTTTTTCGGCGTCGTGCGCGACGTGCTCGTCGGCCTGATCCGCGACGGTTTCTCCAAACTAGTCGTGCTCAACGGCCACGGTGGCAACAAAGACCTGATCGGCGCCGCGAGCCAGGACCTGGTAAACCGCCAGGAAGAGGCCGCCACCATCGCCTCGTGCAACTACTGGGACCTCGCCCGCCCGGCCCTGGTAGCCGCCGACCTGCTGCCGGCAGAGCGCATCCCCGGCCACGCCGGCCACTTCGAAACTTCGGCCATCCTGGCACTCCGTCCCGACTGGGTAGACGAAGAGGCGCGGGCCAAGACGACCGATCTATCGACGGAAGACACCGGGCTGGACGTCGATCTGACCGGAGCGGTAGTGCAGACCTACGGAGCCTGGGGTAAAAGCCCGGGCCATACGGACAACCCGGCTGCGGCCAATGCGGAGTTGGGGAATAAGATGCTGGACATTATGGTAGAGCAGGTGGCCGGTTTCTTCCGCAACTTCGACAAAGTATCCGGTCCCGTGACGGATTGAGGCATCAGTGGGAGTTATGGAATCTCCAGAAGCCGGTGTGAATATTTCCTTGAGACGCGATTTTGAGGCTAAACAAAACGCAGGGGAACGAGTGCGGTCTGGAATGGGATAAAATGGAAAAACTTGCCAAGCTCGGTGCCACCGATCTGGAGGTGAGTCGACACGGGTTTGGAGCGGCCCGCATCGGCGACGGTACGCCCCTCGATCAGCTGGAGAGCCTGCTCGACAGCCTCCTCGATCTGGGAATTACCTTCATCGATACGGCGGACTGCTACGCCGAGAGCGAAGCGCTCATCGGCCGCTTCCTCGGCAATCGACTCGGCGAGTTCGTCGTGGCCACCAAATGCGGCTGCATTACGGGTGGTGCGCGGGGAGAACCGTATTCGCGCGCCATCATCGACGAGAGCATCGACCGATCGCTCAGACGGTTGGGGGTAGAATGTCTCGACCTCGTCTTTCTGCACACCTGCTCGGCGGAGGTATTGCGCACCGGTGAAGCGACGGATGCTCTGCTGCGGGCACGCGACGCGGGCAAGGTGCGCTACCCGGGATACAGCGGCGATGGCGACGATGCCCTCCAGGCAATCTCGATGGGTGTCTTCGACGCACTCCAGGTGACCTTCAACATCATCGACCAGAGCGCTCTCAAAGAGGTGCTCCCCGCAGCGGAACGCGCCGGCATGGGCGTGGTCGCCAAGCGTCCGATCGCCAACGCCAGGCTGCTGCCATCGGACTCTGCACATTTCCACGGCGGCCCCCACTGGGATCCGGTGCGCCAGCTGTTGATCGACGAAGGAGCATGGGCCGACCCGCTGGAATGCTCACTGCGCTTTACCCTATCACACCCCGTTATCAACTCGGCCATTATAGGCACGACAAATGTGGATCACGCAAAAGAGAACGCCAGGAGAGCCGCAGCCAAACCCCTGTCGCAAGAGCTGTTGAACGCTCTCCACAATCTGGCGTTGGCAGACTGAGGACATCAAAATAGCCAGCCAGAAAACATCCGGAAAAATGGCCTGACGTAAATGCGTTGGGCAAAACCAGCCTGGCTCTGCCGAGGGATTACACCCCCCGCAGGTACAAAATGCTCATGCCGTAGACGATGAGGCGAGGAATCGCAAAGCTGACATTCCCTTCGCTCGTCTGGTGCTCCAGCACAAGCGGCTCTCGCATCTCCGGATAGTGCCACTCCACCCGCTCTACCTGAAAGCCATCCGGCACCTCAACTTCTGCCCGCAGTGGCCCGATCGGAATCGGAATTTCAATCGCGGCCTCCTCGTCCTGCTGGTAGTTGATCCAATGAATGACCAGAGCGTCCACTGTCTGCGGACGCCATGCCCGCACGCGCACGAACCAGGGCGCATCCGTGACCAGCCGAGACCTGCCGAAGAATTGTTCCAGCTCCTTCAGAAACTGTTGCCCAAAGGCATCATTTTCGAGTTTCGGATAGACGGGCATCTCCGCTCTGATACCCTTGATCGGCACCATCTCAGGACTCCAGGGACCGTCGGGAATGTGCATCCCCCCTTCCCCACCGCTTCCGCTTTCTGCAAAATTTCCGCTCAATCCCTCAGTCGGTTCTACTCGCCATGCTTGAAGCAGCGGCTCTTCGTGCCGCGACCCATCCACATCGCGACAACCGCTGTTACCCGTAAATGCGAGGAACCCTCCGGCGCGGACAAACGCCTGTAACCGCTCCCCCTCTTCGGCACTCAACCTCTCCACTTCCGGCAAGATAAGCGCATCGTAGTCACCGGCGCACTCGATCAACTGCTCGTCGAGAATGATATCGAAGAACCAGTGCCCGTCCTCCAGATGCTGTCCCAGTCTCTTGAGCGCGTCGAGACAGTCCATCTCCGCCTGCATCTCGGCTCTCTTTGGATAGACCAGAGCTATCTGGGACCACGGCGTCGCCGGATGGAGCAGCTCCTCGTGAGCGGCCATGAATCGCTGGTAGCGAATGACGGGCGCATAGTAGTCTTCCGGCGCTACATTGACCGTCTCTTCCTGTTCCAGACGCGGAGGTCCTGCGTGGAAGGCCAGTGCCGTCCCGTGATGAGCCGCCGCCTCGGCCGCCCATATGCGCCAGCGTCGATAATCGTATTTGTTAATGACGAATGGCCGGCCTCCCCCCGCGGCATACATAAAACGGGAAGGCAGACCCATATCGGCCAGATACCCCTGGGCGAGCGAGCTGGCCCCTTTGGAGGGACCCTGGCTGTACCAGATGTAATCCTCTCCCCTCGCCCACAGTGCCGTCGGCAGCAGACTGCGCTCGTCGTGGGGCCTGAAGTCGTATTTGTGATTCCACTGGGCCAGCAGCAGCCCCGGCTTGAGCGAGCGACCGTATTCGGTGAAAACCGCGTCGAACGACTCTTTGCGCCTGAGCGCGGCCCCCTGAGAGAGAACGAGTTCCAATCGAGCCCGCAGCTCTTCAGAAGAACCTGGCCCCGCAGAGAGGAGGTCGGCCACCTGCTCCAGATCGGCGGTGCCGAAGATGCGTTGAAGCTCCTCTTCCTTCAGGCGCGCGCGCAGATAGGAACTCACATACTCCCGGCAGTGGTGGCAGTGGCAGAAGGACTCGTAGTGGTGAGTGGCGTTGAAACCGTCCAGTCCGATATCGATCCCCTTCCGCACCATCGCCTTGAGGACCTCCAGCAACTGAGGATTGCACATGCAGCCGCGATAGGTGCGATAAGGCCGGCCCTCTATCGTTCGCCACTCGAGCGATCCGTCCAAATTCCGCTGCGTAACCTCTGCAACTCCTGCACACGGCGGCGGTCCCAGAAGATCGTCAGTCCACATGCGCCCCCACGCCTCGCCGAACAGCCCCAGTCCTTCTTCGTGATTGCCGAAGTGCATGGTCGTCGACAGTTGGCCGACGACTCGCGCACCCTCCTCCTGTATCTGTGGAATGACCTCGGCAGCCCGTTCCAGGTTGGCTTTCGCACCCAGCAGCGGCATCCCCGCCCACGATCGTTCGATATCGCCATCGCCGGCGAGCGAGTAGAACTCCATCCCGAAATTTCCCGCCTGCACCAGCTGTATCCTGGCTCGGCGAACGTGATCGACTACCTGATACGCCTCGGGCAATGTCCAGTGTTCGATGATGCGGCTGATACGCTCGTCCATGTCTGTAACCCTATCAGATTTTGTGGTCATTCCCTTCGTCTCTACAGAGACGGCAATCATCGCATTTTCGAGCCCATCAGTCAAGTTCCGGAATGGTGCGCGATGTGCGAATCGGCTCGATCATATAACTGTTTTCACTCATATCCTACTATCCTTCAACAGCTCTGAAATATCTCCTCGAGTCGGGAGGCGATGATCTCGGCCTCGCCCTCTTGCAGAGTATAAGGAGCCAAATGAACGATCGTCTCTTCGCCCCAGGCCCTTATAGAGGGCCGACCGTTTTCAAGAGCTTTCACGAGATCCCGCGCCGAAATGGGAGCGCCCTCGGTGAAGTGAAGTTCTACGATAGGACCGGCCGGAAAGATGACTTGTGAAAACGGAGGAAGATAATGAGCGCTGACCCCCTCTATTCCGTCCGCTACTGCCCCAATATGGCGACAGCGCCGCTCCCATTCGGCAATGACGCCCTCCTCGTCGCGGGCCATAAACAGCTCCACGGCAGTTAGTAGACCGGCGATCTCCTCCTTGCCGACCTTCATGCCGCGGCCCATGGCCGAATGGGGACTGCTGTTGAGACGGCAGGCCTCCACCAGGTCGCGCCGCCCCAGCACCAGTCCACTGGACTGGGGACCGGCCATTCCTTTGCCGCCGCTGAAAACTACCAGATCGGCGCCGCGCCCGGTGAGATCGGTCAGATTGGAGCGCGGCGGCACCTGGTCCGCCGCATCTACGATGACCGGCACGCCGGCGGCATGGGCAATGTCGATCACTTCTCCCAAATCTTCCCTGGGCTGCCGACCAAAGAAAAAGACGACCGCCGCCGTGCGCTCTCCGATCGCGGCCTGGTAATCGGCCGGCGAGACCTTCTTCTTCGTGCCCACCTCGACGAGTTTCCCTCCACAGATCTGAAAGCCCTGGTGCACATAGTAGTGCGGGTCCACCAGGCTTATGACGAATTCATTCGGCCGCTCACCCGTATCCGGGAGTTGTTCGATCCGCTCCCGATCGGAGCCCGCAAGACAGGCCGCGCCGGCCAGCAGCAGACCGCTGGCCGCGCCGGCGCAGACGAAGGCCGCCTCATTCCCGGTGAGTTCGGCAATGCGGGCTCCCGCCTGGTCGTGCAGCCGGCCGAGGGAGATGAAATTCTGCGAAGCTTCGACCATGGCCTCCACTACAGCCGGCGCCATGATGGATCCCCCCATGGTGGTATTGCAACTGTGGGCGTTTATAAAACCCTCGATATCCAAACGTTGGTAAAAACTCGTGGTCTGTGACATGCCTGTTATCCTCCTCACAATGGTTATCGACTTATTTTCCGGATCCGCTCCATGGCTTCCGTATTCTTATCTTTTAGTCGACCTGTTAGCGATCGAACTCCCTATCAAAAACCTCAACCCTTCTCGAGAAAGTTCTCTTGCTCCATCAATTCCAGATATCCTTCAACAGTGCTCTTTTCGACCGTTCCCCCCAATTGCAAATGCTGGCAAATTTCCCCGGCCGTGCGCCGTCCGTTGATCCACGGCCAGGCCCGCTCCACCTTCCCCGCCGCGGCGCGCAGTTCATTCAGACGTTCCCGTCCCTCCTCGGTCAGCTGTCGATCACCCGGTCGGCTCCAGCAGAGCGGGCGCCAACGCGGCTCTGTATTCCCTTCTAATGGCAGCGCATACTCAGAAGCCTCTCCGTTCAACGCAGCACTCTCACCAGTCAACCGAGCTGCTCTGTGCGCCTCCTCCTCGGCAAATCGCGCCAGATCGCCGGACAACATCCCCACATGTCCGCGCAGCGCCGCATCATTCGGTGCCAATATCAGAGCACCGCGCACCGCATCCCCGGCCAGCAACCCCATATGGCGGCTCTGCCGGAGAAAATCAGGCCCCTTACCAACATCGGATACATAACCCATGGTCACTCCCTCGTCCATCCGCCCCGCGATGCGGCGCTTCCAATCCAGCGCTCCCAGATTCGCGCAATGGCGGGCCTCTTCGCTCCCGGCCGCAGCCAGCGCATAGAGATAGGCTCCGGCAATCGTGCCAGCACGACCCATGGAAATAGCGCTCAGCTTGTCCACAGTGTCCTGAGAGCTGTGATAAAACTTGTCGGGCCAGCACGACATCTGCGGCGTGGGAATGTCGAAATACCCCTCGGATACAAAGCCGTCGTTCCCCCAAAACGGCGCCCGTGACCAGGCGAACAGATCGTAACTGTCCGCGCCGAAGCGCTCATTCGGCTGGGCGGCCACCATGCGAAACAGATGATCGAGCAATCCATCCGCAAAGGAGGAATTCTCATCCGGCGTGTTCATGAGTTCGAGACTCCCTCCGGACTGGCGGAAGTCCATGCCCACCGAATCCAAACACAGCCCCGCCACGACCTTGCCCAATTCCTCCCGCCGCTGGTGCAAATAGGGCAGAAAACCGCTCACTTCCACCCCGGAGAGAAAGCGAATGCTGCGTCGCAGCGGCGGAAGCCCTCCGGCTTCCACAAGCGCCCTGATCGCCCTGCCCAGTTCTACTCCCAAACAGCAACCCGAGGCGTTGTCCAGCGCTCCCGGCTCGGAAGAGTGGGACAGCACCCAGATCTCCTGATCGGCCAGATCCGTGCCCGGCAGCAATGCGCTGATTACTTCCGAATGTCCCTCCATCATCTCCGCGTCCACCTCGGCTCGCAACTGCAGCATTCCAGAACTCTCCTGCAGCCGCTGGCGCAGACGCGTCCCCTGACGGGGCGTCAGACTGAAACCCCACAGCCCTCGCTCCTGGCGATGGCCGTTGAGAATGCTCCACATAGTCAGATCGGGCACGTCCGCCCCCCGACGCACCGGCGGATGATCCGCCAGCCAGGGAGGGCACACGCTGTCGCTCACCAGACCGGCGGCACCGTGCTTGCGAGCTAGTTGCCCCACTACCATGGGCGATAGATCGGTGAGGACGATCTTGCCCTGCACATCCATTCCCTCATACGCAGCATCCTCGTTCGCCCGATTGACCACAACTATCGGAGCAGTGACGCCGCCGGCTGGTGTACCAGTGCTGTTGGACACCAGACACAGCGGCTCCTCCTCATATCGACACAGGAGGTCCTCATCCTCCGACCCGACCATCCAGAGCTTGGCGGACCGGGGCACCCACTCCAGCGGATTGCGCCGTCCGTCCACAAACTCGGTGCGATCATCGGCCGGATACGAGATGACTTCTGTTTCCAGACCGTTCTGGCCGTGCCGCTCGCACAGAAACTGGCTGGCAGCCCGCAAGCCCGGTCCGGGCACCGTGCTGCGAAACTGCCAGAACTGCGTCACGTCCCGCAAACAGGCCGCCGGACGCAATTCACCGATGATCGCGTCGACTACATTTCCAAAGACCCCGTTGCTGCAATCCATAAAAATTCTCCCGGTTTTCTATATCATCTGCTACTGCTGCTCTATGCCGACAATTCCTCGCGCACCCGGCGCACCACCACTTCGACCTGCTCCGGCTCTAGATGCTGCGGGTTGAGCCACAGAGCGCGAATGCCCGGTTCGGCGGAGATAGCGATGGCCGGCTCTCCCCGCATCAGCCCCTGCGCCACCTGACCGATCCGCGCGACCCGCTCCTCCACGATTACCCGCGTCTTGGGCACCACTAGAGGCCGGGCTCCGTCCGTAGCGAAAGCAACTTCCGCCTGTACCCCGTCCAACCCCTGCAGCCCG